>ULXW01062409.1_pt1 | contig 13074 bp, 6 predicted proteins | sample 1961661 | NCBI WGS metagenome assembly ULXW01 (sample SAMEA4835849, study PRJEB28245) | human gut metagenome | biome: gut microbiome; material: fecal sample | place: Denmark | collected 2008 | reverse complement strand
GTGAGCTGGTGGACTAGTGAGCTGGTGGACTAGTGAGCTGGCGGACTAGTGAACTGGTGGACTGGTGAGCTGGTGGACTAGTGAGCTGGTGAACCCGGGGCCGCCAAAGGGCCCATTACATCTTTTCCACTTCTATGGCTTTCCCGTAGTTGAAGGACCAGAGGTAGAGGTGGGACACCGGTTTGCCCAGCAGTTTTTCTGCTGCTTCTCCATAGACCTGGAGCTGGATTTTGTAATGGTCTTTCAGCTCTTCTTCTGTCATGGTGCGGTCGGTTTTGTAGTCGATGATGATGAAATCCTTTTTGTACTCCAGAAGACAGTCCATAACGCCCTGGAGGAAAATATTTTCTCCTTCTTCACATTTCGGGTAGAAGGAACGGGCTGGGAGAAGGATGGAAAAAGGCATTTCCTTGCGGATGTGGGAGGCGGTTTTCATCTTTTCTGCCAGCGGTCCTCTGGCGAAGGCAAGGAGGGAGGACAGGGGGCTGGGTTTTCTCTTTTGAGAGAGAAGGATTTTCCCTTCCTCTTCGGTGAAAACCTTCTCTTCCACCAGCTGCCGCAGGGCGGCTTTCAGGGATTCTGCATCGGCTGGAAGGGCGGTGAAGTCTATCATTTCCATGGCCTTATGCATGAGGGTGCCAAAAGAGGTGCCCTGGTATTTCGTTTCATCGCCTGAGAGGAAGAGGGGCGGCGCCGCATAGTCTGCGTCCAGGCTGTCCCCGTCATCTGCCAGTATCACTGACGGCTGCGGCGGCTCATCGCTTGCTGCATATTCCGCCAGTTCCCTGAGGTGCACGGCGGCAGTGGCAGTGAGCTTGGCCGGCGTTTCGAGGGCACCTTGCCAGGGGTAGGCCCAGGAGAGCTGGGCGTCCATCCAGTCCGGCGCCTTGGCTGGAAGATGAGCGAGGAAATGGGAAAGCTCTGTTTTTTCTTCCCGATTTTCTTCCTTTGGCGAAGGAAGGAGGCTGTCCTTCTCTTTGAGAGGGGATGCTTCTTTTTCTTCTTCTGTGAGAAGGTCCATCTGGCTGGTAATGGAAAAGGAAAAGCGGGAGTGGTCTCTTGGGGCGTCATCCCGATAGGAAGGGATTTTTCCTGCCCTGTCCCAGGCATCTTTCATGGTGCGGTGCCGCAGGGCGGCGGGCATGATCCAGTCCAGAAAGGATTTAGCGTTGGCCGTGAGGTGGGCAGGCAGGGGAGAAAGGGCCTCACCGGATCCGGCAGAGGAAAGGGACGTGGTCCAGCGGTCCAGGTCCGAGGCAGCGTCTTTCATGACCGCTGTAACGAAGAGCTTGTCCCGGGCCCTTGTCATGGCCACGTAGAGAAGGCGGGCTTCCTCGGCCAGGTTTTCCCTGCGGGACGCTTCCCTGAGGGCATACCAGTACAGGCTGGGCCAGCGGACCTTGTTCTTTTTGTCGTAGTACTGGATGCCAAGGCCCAGGTCTTTATGACAAATCGCAGTCTGCCAGGTATCCCGCAGGTTGAATTCTTTCCGGGCATCTGCCAGGAAGACCACGGGAAATTCAAGGCCCTTGCTCTTGTGAATGGTCATAATGTGGACAGAGTCAGGCATGGCGGAAACGGCCAGGGCTTTGAAAGATTTCTTTTCCTTTTTCAGCCTGGACAGATAGTTCAGGAAGGAGTAGAGCCCGCTTTGCGGGGCGCTGTCCCGCTCCAGAGCCAGATGATAGAAGGAGAGGATATGCCCTGCCCGCCAGGCGCCGCCGGAAAGGCCGGATACATAGGTGAGGTAGTCCGTATCTCCCAGTATACGGCGCAGCAGCGGCGCTGTGCCGTCCTGCATGCCGTTTTCCCGCCAGTCACGGTAATGGTGGAGGAATCGGTGGAGCTTCTCTTCTTTTTCTTTCGAAAGAACCGATGATGTAAGGACGGGCCAGAGATTCGTCTCTCCCTGACGTACCTTTTCCAGATAAAGGAGGGACAGGTCCTTTTCGTCAAGCCCTGCGAAGAAGGAGCGAAGCACTGCCGCCAGGGCCAGGTCCTGCCGGGGATTGTCCAGAATTTTTAAAAGGGCCCACAGGACTTCCACTTCGCTGTTTTCCATGAAATCTTCTTCCTTATCAGAAACGGCGGGAATGTGATTTTCTTCCAGCACCTTCATGAGCTGGGGCCCTTTTCCGGCAATGGAACGAAGAAGGATGACAATATCCCCGTATTTTATGGGCCGGAAGGTGCCGTTTTTTTCCATCACCATGCCGCCGTCCATGATTTCATGGATGCGGCGGGCTATGAGGCGTCCTTCCAGTGCTATATTTTCCATGTCCCTCACATCTTCGGACACCTCCGCATCTTTGAGGCCCTCCCTGTCGATGAGGTCCATGGAAACGCTGCCGCCCACATAGGACAGGGGCCTTTCTTCTTCGTGGCGGCCGGCATAGAGGGCTTCCGCATCTCCGTAGTCCAGCTCCAGGGATTTGGCTGTCATGATCTGGCGGAAAATGAAATTGATGGACGAAAGAATGGCGGCGTCGCTTCGGAAATTGCGGTTCAGGTCGATTCGATGGGAAGGGGCGTCTTTATCCAGGGAATAGGTGTGGTATTTCTCAAGGAAAATGGTGGGATCCGCCTGGCGGAAGCGGTAAATACTCTGCTTGATGTCGCCCACCATGAAGCGGCTGCTGCCGTTCGATACCAGGGCGGTAATGAGTTCCTGCACGCCGTTGGTGTCCTGGTATTCATCAATCATCACTTCCTTGAACCGGCGGCGGATGGACAGGGCGGCAGCAGAAGGGAAAAGGGCCGCCTTTTCCGGCGTGAAATGAGGATTATCCCTGTCCAGAAGGATGTCCAGGGCGTAATGCTCCATGTCATTGAAATCCATGAGGCCTTCCTGCTTCTTCCTGGTTCTGAGGGCAGCAGAAAAATCCAGAGCCAGACGGGAAAGGACGGTGACTGTGGGAAGCATGGCTGCCGTTTCGGAAATCCACTGCTTTTCCGGTATCTGGGCAAATGGGGCGATTTCCTTCTGCCACAGCTTTTTGGCGCCATCCCGAAGGGTTTTGATGGTTTCTGCTTCCGGCGATTTGGTGAAATCGGCGGGTTTGGCAAAATGATAGGCTTCCGCCTGGGCCTTGCTCATACTTTTCAGCCGGTCAAAGGTAAAAGAGGGCAGGGAAAACCAGTCCTTCCAGCTTTTCATGGCAGAAAGGGTAGAAAAATAGGCATATTCATTGCTCATCTGTTCGCCGTATACCGCTTTTGCGGCGGGGCTCATTTCCATGATGGAAAATATCTGGCGATAGGAGTCCATGATTTTTTCGGAAAGGGACATGAGCTTTTCCAGTACCGGCCTGTCCCAGGCAAGGTCATCCATGGAGGCCTTTTCCGGAATGCGGTAGTGGGAAGGAAGGCGGCGGATCCAGTCTTCCGGAAAGGGGAGGGAGGAGGCGAAATGGAAGATGCGGAGCACCATATCCTTTAAGGCCCGGTCCTGGTAGCGGTCGGCAAAAAGGTCGACGGTGTCAAGGAAATGGGCATCTCCCTTTTCATACCATTTCTCCAGTACCGCGGACAGCACGTCATCTTCCAGCAGGAATTCCTCATTTTCATCGGAAATAATCCTTGTTTTTGGGTCCAGGTCCAGAAGGTAGAAATACTGGCGGATAATGGACTGGAAATAGGAATCCAGCGTAGAAATCTGGGCGCTTCCCAGGAGGGAGATCTGTTTCTCCAGATGGCGGATCCGCCCTTCATCATCTGCTTCGTCAGCTTCCTTCAAGGCGTCGGACAAAGCCTGGGAAATACGGGCTTTCATTTCGCTGGCGGCGGCTTTCGTGAAGGTAAGCACCAGAAGCTCATTAATATCCGTATGGTTTGCAGGATCCTTGACCAGACGGGCAATCCGTTCCGTAAGGACCGCCGTTTTTCCGCTGCCGGCGGCAGCAGAAAGAAGAAGATTCTTCCCTCTCACCGAAAGGGCTTCTTCCTGTTCTTTTGTCCAGTGGTTACTCATGGTATTTCTCCTTTCAGTGAGGCCATAGTGTGCTGATGTATTCGTGTGCTGGTGAGACAGTGGGAGAGTGAGGAGGCTGTCGGCTTCCGGCTCCCGGCTCCACGTTGGCTGGTATTTACTACCGATTGTCTCATATGCTTCGAGTACCGAGATTCTTCGCTTCGCTCAGAATGACGAGCCCGGCGGGAAAGGGGCCGCGAAGCGGCATACATATTCATCGCCGAAGGCGATACCCCCCTCTGAACCCTTTGAACCGACACGCCCATCAGGGCGTGTCAAATGGCGATACCACCACCCTCGGAGGCGAAGGCCAATGATGCCCCTTGAGCGAAGCGAACACAACCTGCTGCGGAGCGGCCATAACCTTCGGGGCCGCCGGCCCCGTCAACCTTCCCCTTTTGAACCCTCTGAACTCTCTGGCCCTTGGGGTTTCTCCATTGCCCTTTCCGCCAGCTGTTTTTTCAGTTCTCTGTCAGTGGGAAGATTGACATAGTCGTAGCTTTCTCCTTCACCTTTTGGATCGAAGCGGCAGATGGCATGGAAGGAGCAGTAGGTGCAGGGTACCTGGTTTTTGTATCGTACTGGACGGATGGGGATATGGCCTTTTTCCATGTGATGATAGATTTCCAGCAGTTTTCTTTTCACTATGGTGAGAAGATTTTGGAAATCTTCGGCAGACAAAGTGGAGGCGGTCTGGGTGAGAGTGCCTTTCCCTGACAATTTGACAGGGAGGAAGGAGTCCTCCTCTCCGGCGGCACCATCGAGGCGGCGCAGGATATCGGTGTCGGAAAGAATCCAGCCGGAGGTATACTCCTTATCTTTCAGCGGCGGTTTTCCCCCAGGCGGCACGGCAGGAAGGCTCTTCACATCGCCGGACAGGTAGATGTACATGAGGGCGGCGGGAAGAAGGCCTCCGCCCCCTTCTTCTTCCACGTCCAAAAGGTAGGTGAGAAGCTGCAGTTTCAGCCCTGCCACTGCTTCCTGGAGCGTGGCGGTGGTATGGCCGGTTTTGTAGTCGAAAATGGCCACTGCATCATCACAGCTGTCGATACGGTCGATTTTGCCGTTCAGGGTGAACGTATCCTTTTCGCCGGAAAGGTGAAGGTAGAATTCCTTTTCCAGCGCCTTTGTGTCAAAGGAGCTGTTCTGACTCCATTTGCGGAGGGATGTAAGGGAGCGGCGGAAGGTTTCGTTCAGCGCCTTTTCCGTATAACGGGAGGCGCCGTCGGCGTGGAGGGCACCGTAGCGGACCTTGGGGGCCAGGCGGGAGGCAATGGTTTCTGAAAGATTCTGGATATCTTCATCCGTGGCATCCCGCCACTGTTTCTTTTCCTTTGACAGGGACTGCCCGAACTGGTGGAGCCCTGCATGAAGGTAGCTGCCGAAATCCATGGATTCCATTTCCCCTTCGTCCCGTTTGTCGATTTTAAGTCCGTAACGGACAAAGTACATGAAGGGACAGCGGCGGTAGTTTTCAAAGCGGGTGACAGAACCGAAGAAGCGGCCCCCCGGCTTGAAAAGCTGATCCGCCAGGTCCCTGGGAAGGGGCGGCGCCTCGTTTTTATACTGGTATCCGGAGAGGGCGTCCTTTACATCCTCTTCATAGCCATTATCCCGGGCCCAGCGGACCAGGGCTGCCCAGGGGGACCCTTCTTCGGGGATTTTTTCCCGTAGAAGGGCAGGAAGAAGGGAGAGGGCCTGCCGGGGATTGGCGAAATAGGAGCGGTCCGTTTCCCTATCCTCCGGCGTCAAGGTGCGCTCCTCCGAGGTATAGCCCAGGCGGCGGAGCTGGGAAAGGAGGAAAGAAGGCTCCGTGTCATTGTGGTCATCGTTCACGGAAGGCATGGTCATGTACAGCACCTTCTCTGCCCGGGTGAGGGCCAGGTAGGTGAAGAACTGTTCCTTGTGCACTTCTTCCAGCAGGCTTTCGCCGAAAATGAGGCGGCTGTCTTTGAAAATCTTCTGCCGCTCCAGCTCGGTGAAGAAGCCTCCTTCTTCTACGCGGCGGGGAAATTCCCCTTCTACGGCGCCGGGAATGAAGACAGCTGCAGCTTCCATGGCATAGCCTCTGTCCATGCCGGTGACGGTGACATGGTCCAAAGTAGGGGGAATGGTGGAATAGGTGAGGGCAGTGAGTCCGTCTTCAAAGATGGAGAGGAAATTCTTTTCTGAAATCTCGTCATCACCAGCGGTGTGGACGATTTCATCCAGAAGGGAAAGGATTTTCTTCCACACCTGCAGGTGAGGACGAAGGTTGGTGCGGAGCGCTTCCTTTTCATCCATGGCTGAGAGGGTGTCCGGTATCTTTTTATCCATCATCCACTGGTAGAGGAGGCGGCAGCGGTCTTTAGACTTTGGGTTCTGGCTCCATTTTTCTGCCAGTTCGTCCAGCATGGCAGTGAGGCGGGTGCGCCAGGCATTGGCCTCTGTGAGCTCGGCCTGCTCTTTTTCGGAAAGAGCAGGCGGCGGTGCATCCAGATCCCGGTAGGTGCGGAATTCCCATGGTTCGTGGTACTGCCAGGGGCGGATGCCATGGGAGAGCACATAATTCTCCAGCCGGTCCACCTCTTCCTCCTGCCATTCCGGAAGGAGGAAGGTTTTCAGCATGCGGAAAATGGTTTCCCGCTGCCAGCCGCTGTTTTTCCGGCTGCATTCAGCGGTGAGGAAACGGACCAGACTGTCCAGAAGCACCACCAGAGGATGGTTGTTCATAGGATGCTTCTGGTCAATGAATCCGCGGATTTCATAGCGCTTGAAGGACCGCTCGAATAAATCGTCATAGTCCTCCGGGTTTCGGAGAAGGACAAGAATATCCCTGAAACGGAGATGCCGGTCCCGTACCAGGGACAGAATGGTTCTGGAAATGAAATCCACTTCCTCAGACCTGTGGGAGGCAGTGATGAGGTGAAGCCCTTCGTCGGGCGTCGGCGTGGCTGCTGGAGGAAGGGGAGAATGGGCTGCCCGCCGGTTGAAGAAAAAACGGGCCATGGATTTCAGGCGGGGAGAAGCAAAGCGGCAGTCCTCGGACAGGAGAATGGATGAAAAGTGGCGCTCCTCTGCAGAAAGGAGGGAGAAAAGATGGAAGGGGCGGGCAAAATTGGGATTGACTGCTGCTTCTTCCGGCCTGTCCATCTGCAGTGTCATGGTGACTTCTTCTGCCGTGTGTAAAAGGGCGTAAACAATGTGGATCTTCTGGGGCGCCATGCCGTTGAACCCGTCAATCCATACACGGGAGGAACGGAGGGTGGGAGATTTGGGAATTTCCCGGGCCAGCAGGTCGAAAAGACTCCCCTGGTAGTCGAAGTGGTCTTTCAGGTATTGGTGGTAGGCGCGGTAAAGGAGGGAAAGGTCCTTCATCTTCCGCCCCAGCGGCGTGCTGCCCTGGGCTGTGGCGGCGTTTTCCAGATCCTCCTCTGATACGCAGAACATATCCAGCTGATGGAAAAAGCCCGTCAGCTCTTCAGAAAAATGGGGCTGGGAAGCCGCTTTCATCATCATTTGCAGCTGGTCCCTGTTTTCCTCCAGAAGACGGCGGAGAATGATCTGCTGTCCAAGCGGTGACAGGGCATCGCTCACCGGCGAATGAAGCTCCTGAAATACGCGGTAGGCCAGGCGGGAAAAACCGCACACCGTCACATTGGTAAATCCTTTGCCGGGGAAGGATTCTGCCAGCCGGTACTCTGCTGTGTATGTGCCCTGGTCAGGCACCAGAAGAAAAGCCTTCCGCTCCGGATGGCCTTCCACGTATTCCCTGATTTCCCGGCAGCATCGCTCTGTTTTTCCCGTGCCAGCGCGGCCGAATATAAAATGAAGTCCCATCAGTCTATCTCCCTTCACCCTGTAATATATTCATTATACTATGACAGATAGAAAACGGCAGGAAGAAAATGGCAGGCCCAGGAGATCAAAGTCCCATGATATCCACGAGCACTGGAATATCTGAAACTGTTTACTTTCCGTCATTTTGTGATACAATAGGATTACTTCGTTGTCGTAATAATAATGAAAGGTATGCTATGTCGGAAAATAAAATCTGGACCCGGGAATTCGTGGGAATGGGACTCACGAATTTCTTTTATTTTATGTCCCAGTACATATTGATCGCCGCTCTTCCTGTGTTCATCATGGATGATTTAGGGAAGGGGCAGTGGGAGGCAGGCATGGCCATGACCTGCTTCCAGATCGGCACGGTGCTCTGCCGGCCCCTGGCGGGACGGATTATTGATGGGGTAAACAAGCAGAAACTTCTTTTGGGAGCGTCTTTCCTGTTTTTTCTGCTCATGGCCGGCTTCTACTTTGCCTCTTCGCTTCATGCGGTATGGTTTCTCCGCCTTGTCCATGGCGCCGTGTTTGCTCTGGGCACTACTGCCTCTGCAGCCATGGCAGCTCTTGTACTTCCCCGGCGGCGTAAGGGAGAGGGCATCGGTTATTTTGCAGTCTGCGGGAATATGGCCATGGTCATCGGGCCGCTGGTGGGACTTTTGATTATGGATTATCTGGGAGCCCATCCTCTCTTTATTTTCCTGGCCCTGCTGGCGCTGGGAGCCATTGTGGCAGGAAACGGAAAGAAGCTGCCCGATGAAACCATCCTGCCTGGCGGAAAAAGGCAAAAGGGTTTCCATATCAGCGATTTCATAGAAAAAAGAGCCCTTCCTTCCGTTATCCTGGGAGGTCTTGTGTTTTTTGCCTACGGCGGCGTGCTGACCTTTATCCCCATGTATACCAGAAGTCTGGGCATGGGCGGGAGCACCAGCCTTTTCTTCCTGGTCTTTGCCCTGGTGATCGTGGTGACAAGGCCTTTTGTGGGTTATCTCTTTGACCATCATGGGCCCAATGCCACCGTGTATCCGGGATTTGCCTTTTTCTCCCTGGGCTTCATCTTTTTCAGTCTGGCAGGAAATCTGCCGGTCCTTCTCCTTTCGGCGGCGGTGCTGGGAATCGGTTTTGGCGCCCTGGCTCCTGCTTTCCAGACGCTGGCAGTGCAGAGCGCCCCGGCATCCCGGGCAGGGGTGGCTACCTCCACCTATTTCTGGTCTCTCGATATTTCCGTAGGCCTGGCGGCAGCAGTGCTGGGCGTGGCAGCCAATGCCTTCGGTTATCCCTTCATGTATGGCGTTATCTGTCTTTCTTCTTCTCTTCTGGGCCTTGCTTATTATTTTTTCTGGAGAAGAAGTCTTTCCTGAATTTCCGGCATTTTAAAAGGGGCTGTGAAAAAATAATTGCCATTTTTTCACAGCTCCTTTTTGATTGCTTTTTCCAAAAGCATGGGGACACCGGCTGCCAGAACAGGGTGGGAAGATGCAGACTCAGTCTTTGATTACAATTTTTTTTACCAGTTCTTCAATCTGCTTTTCTCCATCAGGGAAGGAGGACAGGTGGTTGATGTACATGAAGGAAACCTGGGAACCGATATAATTCCGGAAGCGGTTGAATTTTTCAGGATTTTTTTCAGCATCAATTCTTATGGCACCGGCGGGCCATCTTTACTTTGCCAGGCCGGCGGAGGTCTTTGTCATTTATATGAAGACGGCAGTAATCGCCGGTTTCATCCTGGCGTCGCCGGTGGTTTTCTTCCAGTTCTGGCGTTTTATCCTGCCGGCCATGACGGACAGGGAAAGGACCTGGACCATTCTTTTCGTCCCTCTCTCGGTGGCACTTTTCCTTGGGGGCATTGGATTTTCCTATTTCCTTGTCATGCCCCAAAGTCTCCATTTCCTCATGGCCTTCGGCGGGGAGAATTTCACGCCTCTTCTTTCCATGGAAAGCTATCTGGAGTTTGTGCTCCTCATGATTCTTCCTTTCGGAGTCATGTTCAACCTTCCCCTGCTTATGATGGCTCTTGCTCTGGCAGGGCTGGTGAAGGAGAAGACACTCAAAAGAGGAAGAAAGTTTGTCATTCTGGCCGCCTTCATCCTGGCGGCGGTGATTACTCCTACGCCGGGCATTCTCACCCAGTCCCTCCTGGCCCTGCCTGCCGTTTTCTTTTATGAAATCTCTCTCCATGTCATAGGAATCATGGAAAAGGCTCATCACAGGAAGGAGAGCTGATACTCTGTGTTTTCCGATTTCCCCGGGCTGCCCCTGCAGGGCAGCTTTTTATGTGGGAAGGGTATAATAATGACTTACATATAGAAAAATGGTAAAATACAGGTAGATAGAAATCGTTTTCAAGATAGGTGATCGGTAAAGAGGTGAGAAAAAGTGAGGAAGCAGAAAGGACAGGACATGATTGAGTACGCCCTCATGCTGGCACTGGTGGTAGGCATCGGAAGCTTTATCTACACCCAGGGGTATGGGGACAACATTTCCGCCGTTTTCAATAATGCAGGAAACCTGCTGGAAGAGGCCAATAAGACCCAGGAAGAGGCGAAAAAAGAAGCGGACAGAAACGCGGACAGAAACTATGCGGACCATATGGCAGAGCTTCTGAAAGATGCAATTAAGAACGGGGTACTGGTGATGGATGACAAAACCACCGTATATCTTCTTGCTCAAAATAAACCGGGCACGAAGCTTGACAATAGTTTTGTGAATGGAGCTGTATATGGACAAACTAAAGTGAAGGGGAAGAGCTATGGGAACAAGGCAAACCAGGTTGGGTTTGACGGTCTTTGGAAAGCGGTGGACACGGAAGGCTCCTACAGTAAAGCTTCTGTTCACCAGTCTGATATAGACTGGTATGGCGTGGGGATTACAAGAAACGGAGACAGTTATAATCTGTCCTATGTAGAGGGTAAAGGGTATAAAAATAACGGTTTTGACCCGCGAACCGGCACAGAATATAAGAATGAGTCCTGGTCGAAATCTTGAGAATTCCAGACAAAAGAGGCTGCGAAGAAATTGGATCATTTTTTCGCAGCCTTCTCTTTTTGATTTCTTAACATATGCTTTTAATTTATTCTGCTTTTATGCTATAGTAAATATAAGAACGGCATAACTGAGAATTTACAGAAAACATGCCTTGCAGCAGGATACCATCATTTTCATGATATGTGGAATACACCGGTTTCATCAGGAGGCTTTGCATGAAACAGTATGTGTATGATTTCTATGGGGAAAATGAACTGGAAGAAGTGATAGACCGGTTCAGGCAGGAACGAAGGGAAAAGGCGGGGCTTTTTATTACCCTTTATCATGAGTCCAACGATTTGGAAAAAGTTAAGGAGAGCATACAGACACTGAGGAAGGCTTTTCCCCAATCGGCCATTGCCGGCATGTCCGCTTCCGGCGGTATTAAGGACGGACGCATGGTACTGGGGAAAAGCGTACTTGCTTTTCTTTCCTTTGAAGATACGGAAGTATCGGTGCACTGCTATGACATCAGCAGCATGACCCCCGGCGAGGCAGGGGAAAGGGCGCTGGAAAGCTTCAGCGGTATCAGAAATCTGGCAGGGGTGGAAGTATTTACCACCCTTTCCACGGTGGACGTGGATGATTTCCTTACGGAGCTGGATCACCTGCCGCCGGAGACGGCTATTTTCGGCGGCGGCGCCGATGCCTATATCGGCGGCGATGATACCTGCGTCTTTGGCAATGATTTCATTTCCCGAAAGGCCATTGTGGCAGTGTGCTTTGCAGGAAAGGTGAAAATCCGGGTGTCCCAGAACCTGGGCTGGCAGCCCCTGGGACAGGTGATGACCATTACTGCCATTGATGGGGACAAGGTGATTCGTGAACTGGACGGCAGGCCTGCTTTTCAGGTGTATGAGAAATATCTGAAAATGAAGAAATCCGATTTTGGCGGGCAGCAGCTGATTTCCTTCCCTTTGATTCTTATGAGAAAGGGCTGCATGCTGGCCAGGCTTCCGGCGGCCTGCAGGGATGATGGGAGCCTCATCATGTCAGCCAGCTGCTTTGAAGGGGAAAAGGTAAGGCTGGCCTACGGGGATCCCAATGAAATCATCGCCCGCTGCCAGGAGAACACGAAACAGCTCCGGGCCTTTGCACCGGAGGGAATTCTCATTTTTTCCTGCATTACCAGACGTCTTTTCCTGAAAGAAGATACCAATCAGGTGCTGGCGGCATACGGAGCCCTGGCGCCCGTATGCGGCGGCTATTCCCGCGGCGAAATCAGCCGCTCCGGCGGCAGGACATCTGCCCTCAACATGACCCTGGTGGCCGCTGCTTTCAGGGAAAAAGAGGAAAACGGGGTGAGACAGGAAGAAAAATCATCGGAGGGTATCGTTTTCCAGACGGAAACCATGACTACTATACAGCGTCTGGCCTCCTTTATTACCACGTCTGCGGAAGAACTGGAGCAGGCGAACCGCCGTCTGGAGGAAGTGAATCGGAAACTGGTCTACGTGGCGACCCATGATGGCCTTACGGGCCTTCTGAACCGGGGCCGCGTGGAATCCATTCTTCACGAACTCACCGGCCCTGTGCAGAAGAATCACCATGTATTCACAGCCATTATGGTGGATCTTGACAATTTCAAGGGAATTAATGATGAATTCGGCCATGGGGAAGGAGACAGGGTGCTGCAGGAAGTGGCAGATGTGTTTTCCAAAAAATCACCGCCCAATGCCTGTATAGGCCGGTGGGGCGGCGATGAATTCGTTATCCTTCTTCCTGAAATGGAGGAAGAGGAAGCCGCCGCTCTGGCAGAAACCTTGAGAAAAACCATAGAAGAAACGGTGTCCTGCCCCGACAGAAGCCCTGTATCTGCCAGTCTGGGCGTCACACAGGCCAGGGAAGGAGAGACATTCGAGTCCTTCTACCATAAAATGGACAGCGCCCTCTACCAGGCCAAATTCCGGGGGAAGAATACCATTTTTCTCATGTAAAAAAATCCGTCATCTCTGGGGTGACGGATTTTTGAGTGGGAGTTTTTGGGACCTGGGATAGTTTAGTGGGCTGGTGGGCTGGTTGGAATCACTAACGGCACTTTGACACATTCGCGTTCCTGGCATTTCGAGCGCAGCGAAGCGGAGTCGAGAAATCTCCCTGCACAATGCTTAATATCGGTTATACCCAGCAGTGGCTCCTTCCCGCAGGCTGGTATTTACTACCGATTGTCTCATACGCTTCGAGTACCGAGATTCTTCGCTGGCGCTCAGAATGACACGCAGGGCGGGAAGGGGGACGCTAAGCGGCATTTATAT
>ULXW01050831.1_pt1 | contig 13106 bp, 10 predicted proteins | sample 1961661 | NCBI WGS metagenome assembly ULXW01 (sample SAMEA4835849, study PRJEB28245) | human gut metagenome | biome: gut microbiome; material: fecal sample | place: Denmark | collected 2008 | reverse complement strand
CCGTATCGGCACTTAGAATTATGCGGTATTGCCTAAAGTTTCTTCGGTCCCTTCTTTTCAAAGAAGGGACAAAAAACTCCCGTAAAGAACTTAGTTCCCGCTTTCAGCCGTTGCGGTGGACTGGTTGCTTTCGCCCAGGGTCACTTCGCAGCTGATGACCTTGCCATCACGCTCTACCTGCAGGGTAACGGTATCGCCAACTTCCTTGCTCTGGCAATACTTCTGTACATCGGATGCACTGGAGACTGCCACATCATCAATGGAGATGATGCGGTCACCCAGCTTCAGGCCGCCTTTTTCGGCACCGCTGCCGGATGCGATCTGGTAGATATACACACCATAGTTGCTGACGCCGTACTGCATAGCAGTCTGGGCATCATTGATGGTGATGACCGTAACACCCATGGCCGGGCGGGCAACATAACCCTTTTCGATCATCTGTTTTGCCATTTCCATGGCGGTATTGATGGGGATTGCAAAGCCAAGCCCCTCTGCATCGCTGGAGCTGCTCTTGGCGTTGACAATACCGATCAGCTCACCGTTTGCATTGAACAGGCCGCCGCCGGAGTTGCCCGGGCTGATGGAAGCGCTGGTCTGGATCAGGTTCATATCGTTGCCCTGAACGGTAACTTCACGGTTCAAGGCGCTGACAATACCATTGGTAACGGTGTTGCTCAGGGTACCCAGCGGGTTGCCAACGGCAATGGTGGTTTCGCCAACAGCCAGGCTGTCGCTGTCGCCAATCACAGCCGGAGTCAGACCGGTGGCTTCGATTTTCAGGACTGCAACGTCCGAAGTAGAATCCTGGCCAACGACCGTTGCGGTATACTCTGTTCCGTCTGCCAGCTGTACCGTGATGTTATTTGCGCCGGAAACCACATGGGCACAGGTCACAATGTAACCATCCTGCGAGATGATCACGCCGGAGCCTGCACCGCTCTGCACATAGCTGCCGCCAAACCAGGTGTTGGTGCTGACCATCTGCTCGGTAGTGATGGCCACAACGCTGGGCTGTACCAGCGCGGCAACATCCTGAATCGACAGGTTGGTGCCGTTGGTGCTGCCCTGGGATACAGAATCCGTGTTGGTGTCACGCTGGACCTGCTGGACCACAACCTGGCCGCCGGTCAAGCCGGTGCGGCTGGCAACCACAGTTCCTGCCAGGCCACCGCCAAAGCCAAGGGCTACCACACCGATGCAGGCCGCCACACGCAGCAAAACCTTTTTGCCGCCGTGGCTCTTTTTGGGCTCGTTCTGCGGGGGCTGTGGGTTGCTGGAATAGCTGTAGCCATTGTAGCCGCCGTTATTACCGTTGCCGCCATTGCCTGCAGCGGGGCCCTGGGGGTTATAGCTGCTGTTCTGTTGGCTGGAATTAGAATAATCTGTCTGTGCGGTGTTGGCGGTGTTCATTCCGCTGCTGCCCACATTGGGGTAACCGGACTGCTCTGCCTGGGGCTGTTCCGGCTGAGTGCCCGCTGGCTGCCCGTTATTATTCTGCGGGCCGCCATTATTATAAAGACCCGAATAATCATATTCACTCATGAAAAATCTCTCCTTTGTTCTGCCGCACGGCGCTTGGGGGCCGCCGGGCGGTGATACACGGTCTGGCAGAAGCTTTTGCTTTGTCTTTCTTGCTTCCCTCAACCTTGTGCCTACAGTATAACCGCTAATTGTGAAAACAGTTTCGCGACTGCGTGAAAGAAATGTGAAATCTCCAAAAATCCGGTCAGTTTGGGCTGTGGTTTGACTTTATCCGCCCCATGCCGTACAATCAGTTGCAGACTGAAACATTAGGGGGAGCTTGCCCATGCGGATTGAAAAAACGGCACTGGACGCACAAAACCGCTGTGTCTATTCGTTATATAAAGAGAAAGGCTGCATCGGCCATGCCGTTACCTGTGCCGATTGTTTTGAAGCGTTGGAAATTGCCCCGGAATGGCAGAGCCGCGGGTACGGAAGCTATCTGCTGCGGGAGGTTTTGCGCCAGAACGGCGGCTTTGACCGGACTGCCCCCAGCGAATTCACCGCGCCACTGCCGGATGCCGGCAATACCGCTGCGCAGGCGCTGGCGGCAAAGTTCGGTTTTGTGCCGCGCGGCGGGCTGCTGGTGCGCCGCCGCGTGCCGGACCTGACGGCAGTGGAGCTGACCCACCGCTTTTTGCGCAGCACACTGGCACCGGGCGGACTGTATCTGGATGCCACCTGCGGCAACGGGCACGATACCCTATTTTTATGCAGCGTTGCCGGGGAAAATGGCCGGGTGATCGGGCTGGATATCAAGCCTCAGGCCGCGGCCAACACCAATGCGCTGCTGGCCGCCAACGGCATGACTGCCATTGGCCGCGCGGAATGCTGCGACCATCGGGAGCTGCTGCGCTTTGCCCCGCCGGGCAGTGCGGACTGCGTGATGTTCAACTTTGGCTGGCTGCCAGGTGCCGCGCACGATGTACACTCCACGGCAGATTCCACCCTGCCCGCGCTGCAGGCCGGGCTGGACGCCCTGAAGCCCGGCGGCGTGCTTGCCGCGGTGCTGTACAGCGGCAAGGTGATCGGCAATGCGGAGAAAAAGGCTGCGGCGGAGTTTTTCCGCAGCCTGCCGCTGGCCGATTATACCGTTCTGATCTGCGAATTTGCCAACTGGGCCGATACCGCTCCCCTGCCCTGCTTTGTCATTAAGCGGGAAAAATAACCGCTGCCGCTGTGAAGCCCCAAAAAAGGAAGTGCTGCCAATGCTGCAACAGCAAACACAAAGCCCCGGCTGGCGGGTGCTGAACCGCGATGTGATCAAATACATCGCGGTGACCGCCATGCTACTGAACCACATCGCCAATATTTTTCTGGTGCCGGGCACCCTCTGGTACGAGGTGCTGGTGGATATCGGCTACTTTACCGCCATTACCATGTGCTATTTTCTGGTAGAGGGCTTCCGGTACACCCACAGCCGCAAACAGTATGCCTTACGGCTGTTCGGGTTCGGTGTGGTTTCACAGGTGCCGTTCTCGATGGCGTTTGCCCAAAACGGCATTCTGGAATTTCAGGATTTCAACATGATGTTCACGCTGTTCCTGTGTTTTTGCATCTTGTTGTGTATCGAAACCATCCGGAACCGTTTTTTGCGCGGCGTGCTGATCGTACTGCTGATTTTTGGTTCGTTGTTTTGTGACTGGGCGCTGCTGGCCCCGGTGTTCACCCTGCTCTTCCGCTGGTCCGGCCAGGACCAAAAACGACTGCGGTTCAGTTTTGCGCTTTCTGCCGCGCTGTTTGGCTGGCTGAATTACACCAGCAGCGTGTGCCTTTACCCCACCGCACAGTGTTTGCTGATGGCCTGCGGCAGCATGGCAGGGATCGCTGCATCCGGGTTTGTGATCTTGTATCTGTACAATGGCCAGCGGGCGGCGCGGGGAAAGAAATTTTCGCACTGGTTTTTCTATCTGTTTTACCCGGTGCATTTGTTGGTGCTGGGGGTAATTCGGGTGATGGGGTGATGGTGCGCGGTAGATTTTTACCGTTACACGCTCCGCGGGACGATGCAAGCATCGTCCCCTACAAATAAATTGCAGCGTTTACCGCGATAGGCATGGTTCCTCCGCGGCGGGGTGAGGGTACCCCGCCCTACAGATGCTTTGTTGGTTTGCAACACATTATAAAATGCTCTGTAAGGAACGTTCTAGACCGTTCCTTACAGATTGTTTTTCAACTTGTACCAATTTCTATAAAGCCAACATCAAAAAGGCGCACCACACGATGGTTTTGTGTGATGCGCCTTTATTTATCTTTTGTGTTCTATTATAACTAAAGTTAAAGTTTCTTCGGTTCCTTCTTTTCAAAGAAGGAACACAAATCCTCCGTAAAGCCCCTCACAGCGTTTCCGGGTACTCGGCATCGATGGCGGCCAGCAGGCGGGGTGCGCTTTCGCGGGTATCGGTCATGCGCACGGCATTGCGCAGGGGCAGCACCGCGCGCGGGCTGACGGACAGCTCATCCACACCGATCGCCAGGAAGGTTTCGGTCAGGGTCAGGTCCGCGCCAAGCTCGCCGCAGATACCAACCCAAATGCCGTTCTTGTGGGCATTCTCCGTCACCATCTTCAACAGGCGCAGCACTGCCGGGTTGTGCGGGTCATAAAAACGTCCCAGATCATTGTTCTGGCGGTCGCAGGCCAGGGTGTACTGGGTCAGGTCATTGGTGCCGCAGCTGAAGAAATCCACTTCCTTGGCCAGACGGTCGCTCATGATGGCCGCTGCCGGGGTTTCGATCATGATGCCGACCTGCACATCCTCCGCAAAGGGAATGCCCTCAGCTTTCAGGTCGCGCTTGACTTCCTCGCAGTACTTTTTGGCTTCGCGCACTTCCCACACGCTGGTCACCATGGGGAACATGATGCCCAGCTTGCCGAACGCGGAAGCACGGTAAAGGGCACGCAGCTGGGTCTTGAAGATTTCCGGGCGGGTCAGACAGATACGCAGAGCGCGCATGCCCATAGCCGGGTTATCCTCTTTGGGCAGGTTAAAGTAGCCGATCTGCTTGTCCGCGCCGATATCCAGCGTGCGAATGATAACTTCCTTGCCGTCCATATCGGCAAGAACCTTTTTGTAGGCTTCAAACTGCTGGTCCTCGGTGGGGTAATCCGGGCTGTTCAGGTACAGGAACTCGCTGCGGAACAGGCCGATGCCGCCGCCATCGTTGACCTGCACGGCATGTACGTCGTCCGGGGAGCCAATGTTGCAGTAAATGCGGATGCTCTTGCCATCCTTGGTCACATTGGGCTGGCCTTTCAGGGTCTCCAGCAGGCGCTGCAGGCGCAGCTGCTCTTCCCGCTTTTTCAGCAGGTAATCACGGGTCATATCGTCCGGGTCGATCACCACATTGCCGGTAGCGCCGTCAATAATGCAGGAGCGGCCCTCATACTCCGGCTTCAGGGCATCGCCCACGCCCACAATGGCGGGAATGCCCATGGTGCGGGCCAGAATGGCCGTGTGGCTGGAACCGGAACCGCCCGCAGTGATGAAGCCCAAAATCTTGGATTTATCCAGCTGCACAGTTTCCGAAGGTGCCAGGTCGTCCGCAGCCAGCAGCACCGGCACATCCGAAGCAATACCGCCCTGCACTGCACCGGACAGGATCCCCAGGATGCGATCCGATACATCGCGCACATCTGCCGCACGGGCCTGCATGTAGGAATCGTCCATGGATTCAAACATGGCGGCGAACTGAACTGCGGTATCCGAAATCGCGGCTTCGGCGTTCATCTTTTCATTGTTGATATGGTCGGAGATGGCTTCCTCGTAATCGAGATCCTCGGCCATCATCTGGTGGGTCTCAAACAGCATGGCGGCTTCATCGCCGGCTTCGGCGCGGGCCTTTTCGGCCAGTTCGCCCAGCTGCTCAATGGCGGCGGTCTGCGCGCCCTTGAAACGGTGCCACTCGGCATCGGGATCGGTCACGGTATAGCGGGGGATCTCGGTTTTGGTGCGGTGATAGAAATAAAGCGGGCCAACGCCAACGCCGGAAGATACGCCCTTGCCCTGAATACTGATCATAACAAGCGTCCTTTCTTTGGTGTTCAATGGGATCCTGACTGGTTATTTTATACAACCAAATGCAGCAGAAAACAAAATGCGGCTGCCTGCCCCAGCGCCGGGTAAGGGCCTTGCTGGGGCAGGTGCCGCAAACAAAAGGATTCAATTACAAATGCTCTTTGAAGAAAGCTTCCAGTGCCGGTGCTGCGGTATCCTCGTCCTCGCCTTCCACGGTAACGGTAACGGTATCGCCGCACTTAACGCCCATACCCATCAAAGCCATCAGTTTCAGCGCGTTGCTGGATTTATCGCCCTTGATGACGGTAACAGTGCTCTTATACTTTTTGACCTCTTTGACCAGCAAACCGGCCGGACGGGCATGGATGCCAACTGCTTCCTGAATGGTATAATCAAACTGCTTCATAGATGCGTCTTCCTCTCTGTTCCACAGCTTTTCAACAAGCCTGTGGAGAATTTAACAATTTGATTATACCAGCAATATTGAGCAAAGTCAATGCAAACACTGCATTTTACCCTGTCGTTTTTTGTAAACTTTCACAAAATCAACAAAATGTTTTTAACAATATTGTGGATTCACTCGGTTTCAGTTTTCCTGCCTGGCCAGGAAGGCACGCAGGGTATCCTCCGGCCGGGGGGTATGGTTTGCATAGCGCCGGCGCAGCTCCGCTGCAGCGGTGGACATAATGTAAGGGTGACCTACCAAATCCAGCATGGCAACATCATTATAGTTATCGCCAAAGGCCATCACATCCGCCGGGTCAATGCCCAGCACACGGCAGATGCTCTGTACGCCAATCCCCTTGTTGGCCACGGTGGTATCGATCCACTTGGGTCCCGCCACGGCGCAGTTGGCCTGCTGCCATTTGGGCACAAAGCGCTCCACAAACGGCTCCACGCCGTCCACCAAATAGACGGACACCTTGACGATATCCTCCGGGATCTGGGCGGGGTCTGTGATGACCGTATAATTGTTGCCAATGAACTTGATGCGGTCCACCACGCCGTGCCCGCGCTCCATCAGGTAGGACATGTTTTCGCCGGAAAGCATCACTTCGCCTAAGTCCTCGGTGTTGTTCCAGAAATCCCAGGCGATTTCTTCTGCCAGGGCGCGGGGCATCGGCGTTTTGGCGATTACTTTGCCACCGCGGTAGACAACCGCGCCGTTCTCGCACAGGTAGATGCAATCGTCCGCCACACGGGCGAACAGTTTGCGCAGGCTGGTATACTGCCGCCCGCTGGCCGGGCAGAACAGGATGCCACGGTCGTGCAAAGCGCGGATCTCATCAAAAATTTCGCCCTCAATGAGCTTTTTCCCATATTGCAGCAGGGTGCCGTCCAGATCGCTGCAAACCATTTTTATCATATTTGTTTCCCCCTGATTGCTTTTCCTGAAGCAACGTAATATATTATTTAATATAGTAAAAGTATAACAAACACAGGCCTGTTTTTCAATTTAACTAACAGTGCCCGGCGGTAGAATTATTCCGGGCAGGGAGGTAAAATTATGGCAGTTATCACAGTATACGGCAAAACGCCGGATGTTGGCAGTGCAGCCTTTGTGGCCCCCAACGCCACCCTGGCCGGGGATGTTGTGCTGGCCGCTGGCAGCAGCGTGTGGTACGGCGCGGTGGTGCGCGGAGATACCGGCGCCATCCGCATTGGCAAAAACAGCAATATCCAGGACAACGCCGTGCTGCACACTGGGCCAAACCTGGGGGTAACGATCGGCAAAAATGTATCCATCGGCCACAGTGCAGTGGTGCATGGCTGTACGGTGGGGGACGGCGCTTTGATCGGTATGCACGCCACGGTGATGAACGGCGCCGTGGTGGGCAAAAATGCCGTAGTGGCCGCCGGGGCACTGGTGCTGGAAAACACCGTGGTCCCGGACGGCATGGTGGCCATGGGTGTGCCCGCCAAGGTGCGTGAAGCCGCCAGCCCCGCCCTGGTAGAAGCCAACCGAAAAAATGCCGAAGGGTATGTGGCGGAAGCCACCGCCCATGCGGAGGCGAATAAGTAAGTCCTGACGAGTATGTTCGCTCTTTGATTTTATTTTGCAGGGGACAACACAAATTTTTTATGGCAATACCGCATAATTCTAAGTGCCGATTACGGCGAGCGAGGTGCGGCACTTAGAATTATGCAGTATTGCCTTAGAATCTGTGGCGTACAGTCAAACATTTTCCTTTCTCCCCCGGCGGGATGATGGCCCCACCACCACGCATTTTCCATCAAATTTTGCTTTTTTCTCCCCTTACCGGCCAAAAATCCGGTATCAGGCGTTGCAATCCCTTAAAAATCATAGTAAAATAAAAAGGTATGTCTTGTAACCTTTCTTGTAATAGTTCAGGTGCCGCCTGAAAACCAGAGTGATAGAGGAGTGTTCCCCATGTGACGGAAGCAGACAACCGTAAAAAGTCACATTGCAATGGAATAAAGGAGTATTGACTTTCATGGCAACTTTGCGTGAAGAAATCGAGCGCCGCCGGACGTTTGCGATCATTTCGCACCCGGACGCCGGCAAAACCACATTGACCGAAAAGCTGCTGCTGTACGGGGGAGCCATCCAGACCGCCGGTTCCGTCAAGGGCAAGCAGAGCGCCAAACATGCCGTTTCTGACTGGATGGATATTGAAAAACAGCGCGGTATCTCTGTTACCTCCTCTGTTTTACAGTTCAACTATCAGGGCAAGTGCATCAACATTCTGGATACCCCCGGCCACCAGGACTTCTCCGAGGATACCTACCGCACCTTGATGGCGGCGGATTCCGCCGTCATGGTCATCGACGCCGCCAAGGGCGTTGAGGCCCAGACCATCAAGCTGTTCAAGGTCTGCACCCTGCGCCATATCCCCATTTTCACCTTCATCAACAAGATGGACCGCGAAGCCCGCGACCCGTTTGAACTGATGGAAAACATTGAGACGATCCTGGGCATCAAAACCTACCCGATGAACTGGCCCATCGGCTGCGGCAAAGAGTTCAAGGGCGTGTTTGACCGCGGCACCCGCAAGGTGCTGGCTTTTGAAAGCGATGGCCGCGCCAACGGCGTGAAGATGGTGGACGAGATCACCGCCGAGCTGGGCGCACCCGAAATGGACGAATTGATCGGCGCGGCCAACCACCAGAAGCTGGCTGACGACATTGAGCTGCTGGATGGCGCCGCCGAAGAGTTTGACCTGGACGCTGTGCAGCACGGCCAGCTGAGCCCCGTATTCTTTGGCTCCGCGCTGACCAACTTTGGCGTGGAACCTTTCCTGAAAGAGTTCCTGCGCCTGACCCCGCCGCCGCTGCCCCGCAAGGATGCCCCCACCGGCGATGTGGTGGATCCCTGCAGCGAGCAGTTCAGCGGCTTTGTGTTCAAAATCCAGGCCAACATGAACAAGAATCACCGCGACCGCATTGCGTTTTTGCGCATCTGCTCCGGCAAGTTTGAGCGCGGCATGGAAGCATTCCATGTGCAGGAGGGCAAGAACATCAAGCTTGCTACCGGCACCAGCCTGATGGCTGACGACCGCGCCATCGTGGACGAAGCCTATGCCGGCGATATCATCGGTCTGTTTGATCCGGGCATCTTCTCTATTGGCGATACGCTGTGTACCGGCAAGCAGCATGTGCAGTTTGCGGGCATCCCCACCTTTGCACCGGAACATTTTGCCCGCGTGACCCAGGTGGACACGATGAAGCGCAAGCAGTTTGTGAAAGGCATGGAGCAGATCGCACAGGAAGGCGCGATCCAGATTTTCCGCGACCTTGGCTCCGGTATGGAGGAAGTTATCGTCGGCGTGGTCGGCGTGCTGCAGCTGGAAGTGCTGGAATACCGCCTGCGCAACGAATATAACGTTGACATCCGTATGCAGACCCTGCCGTATGAGCACCTGCGCTGGATCATGAACGACCCGGACGAGCTGGACCCCAAAACACTGGACCTGACCAGCGACACCCGCTGCATCGAGGACCTGAAGGGCAACCACCTGCTGCTGTTCGGCAGCCCGTGGAGCATCAACTGGGCCGAGCAGCACAACGAACAGCTGAAGCTTTCCGAGTTCGGCAACCTGACGTTCTGATTTTGTTTTGTAATTATGAAAAAAGGCATTGCGGGCCGCGCGTCTGCAATGCCTTTTTTGTATCTTGCGGTTGCACATGGGGGCCAAAACGGGTATACTGAGAGAGTATAACTTTGTCCTTTTGCAGAAAGGAGGCAGTCCGGATGAACACTGACCGCTATTTGTTTGATGGTTCCCACCCATGCGCGCTGCGCAAGCTGCCCTGCGACAGCAAGGATGACCATATAAAGAAAGAAGATATCCTGGCCAAAACTGCCGAAAACCTGGAAAAGATGGCCGCCCTGCAGGACGCCTTTTACGCCGATGGGCGCGAGGGCCTTGTGATCATTCTGCAGGCGCTGGATGCCGCCGGGAAGGACAGCACCGTAAAGCATGTGATGGGCGGCCTGAACCCCCAGGGTGTACAGGTAACCAGCTTCAAGCAGCCCACCAGCGAGGAACTGCACCACGACTTTTTGTGGCGGGTGAACAAAGTTCTGCCGCCCCGCGGCAGCATTGCCATTTTCAACCGCAGCTATTACGAGGACGTTCTGGTGGTGCAGGTTCACGACCTGCAAAAGACCTACCAGATGGCCCCGCGCGTGCTGGAAGACAGCAAGAAGGACTTTTTTGAAAAGCGCTACCGCCAGATCCGCAGCTATGAAGAATACCTGTACGAGAACAGCTACCGCGTGGTCAAAATCTTTCTGCACGTTTCCAAGGACGAACAGAAAAAGCGCTTTTTAGAGCGCATTGACCGCCCGGAAAAGAACTGGAAGTTCTCCTGCTCCGACCTGAAAGAGCGGATGCGTTTTGACGAATATCTGGATACCTTTGATGAAGTCATCACCGCAACCGCTACCAAGCACAGCCCGTGGTATGCCATCCCGGCTGACCAGAAATGGTACACCCGCTACCTGGTCAGCGAGATTGTACTGGATGCTTTGCAGAAGAGCTGCCACGAATACCCGGTGCTTTCGGACGATGCAAAGGCCGAACTGCTGAACTGCAAGGCAGCGCTGGAACAGGAATAATGCCAAACGCTGCCGGGTGGATGTTCCCCCGGCAAGCTGCAAAAGGAGGGGCGCACTTTGCCGCCGATCCGCGTATTACAAATCATGCCCGCCATGGACGCCGGCGGCATGGAAACCTTTGTCATGAATGTCTACCGTGCCGTGGACCGCAGCCAGGTACAGTTTGACTTTTTGTACCACTATGATAAGCCCTGCTTTTATGATGCTGAAATTGAAGCCCTGGGCGGGCACATTACCAAGCTGACGGTGCGGCAGGACAATAATATCCCGAAATACCTGCATGACCTGCGCACCTTTTTTACCGCGCACCCGGAATACAAGGTCATCCACGGGCATTACAGCGGCTTTGGCATGTTTTATAATGCCGTGGCCCGCCGCTGCGGGGTGCCGGTGCGGGCAGGCCACAGCCACAACACTGCCTATGAGCACAACCTGGTGGGCCAGCTGGACCGGCTGATGAGTTCCCGCTTTGACCACGACCTGACCCACCGCTTTGCCTGCAGCCAGCGCGCCGGGGAGATGCTGTACGGCAAACACCCGTTCACCGTGCTGCCCAACGGCATTATGACCGATGTGTTCGCCCTCCACGATCCCGCCGCCCGCGCCGCTCTGCGCGCTGAGCTTGGCGTGCAGGAAGGCGAAATTCTGTTTGGCCATGTGGGCCGTTTTTGTGAGCAGAAAAACCATGCCGGGCTGCTGCGCATTTTTGCCGGGGTCAGCCGCCGCATGCCCAACGCCCGGCTGGTGCTGATCGGCACCGGCGAGCTGGTTGATTCCACCCGTGCCCTTGCCCAGGAGCTTAACCTGAGCGACCGGGTAATTTTTGCCGGGGTGCGCAAGGATATGGCCGCGCTGTACCACGCCATGGATGTATTTTTGCTGCCCAGTTTGTTTGAGGGGCTGCCCGTTGTGCTGGTGGAAGCCCAGGCCGCCGGCCTGCCCTGCTTTGTGGCCGATACGGTGGACCCCGGCGCGGCGTTTGCCGGCAACATCCACTACCTGCCCTTGCAGAATGAAGCCGCCTGGGCTGATTCCATTGCCGCGGCGGACCTGACCCGTGACCCCAATGCCCAGGCCAAAGCCATTGCCGCCGGATTTGATGTACACACCAGCGCGGGCATCCTGCAAAAATTTTACCTGGAGCAGGCGCAGAAATATACAAAGGAGGTGCAGCCATGAGTGAAACCGAGCCCCAGTTCAAAGGCCCTGCCATTGCCGTGGTAGTGCCGGTACATAACGGCGCTGCGTTTTTGCAGCAGTGTCTGGCATCCCTGGCTGCGCAGACCTTTGGCGATTTCGCCTGTTTTGTGGTGGATGACGGTTCCACCGATGAAAGCGCCGAGCTTGCCGCCGCGTGGGAAAGCCGGGACGCCCGGTTTGTTGTGATCCACCAGCGCCAGAGCGGTGTTGCCGCCGCCCGCGCTGCCGGGGTGCGCGCGGGGCTGAACCTGAACGCCCGGTGGTTTGCCTTTTGTGATGCGGACGACTGCTACCACAAGCAGTTTTTGGATGCGCTGTACCGCGCTGCCCAAACCACCCGCTGCCAGATTGCCTGCTGCCGGTATGACTGCTTTACCGAGGATATTCCTCCGGAAAGCCCGCCGCCCAGCCAGACCACGGTGTTTCAGCCGCCCGCCCATCTGGATGCCCTGCTGCATGACCACCGGGTGGACTTTGGGCTGTGGAACAAGCTGTACGCCCACGAGCTGATCACCGCCGAGATCATGGACAACGGCCTTGCCTACAACGAAGACCTTGTGGCCAACTGGCAGATTTTCAGCGCGGCAGACGGCTGTGCCTATGTGGATTTTGCAGGCTACCATTACCGGCAGCACGCGGCTTCGGCCAGCCACCGTGCCCTGCCGCCGGAAAGCATTGACCAGCAGCGCCAGGCCGCCGTGTTCATCCGCGAGCATGCCAGCCCGGCCATCCAGCAGAGCGCCAACGCCTTTTATTACGAAAAGCTGGTCTACCTTGCCAGCATGATTTTGCGGCGGGACGATGCCGCCGCCTACCGCGTGCAGATCAACGAGCTGGGGGTAGGCATCCGCGCCGGGCTGCAGGACCCTAACCTTGGCCGCAACCCGCGGCTGCCGCTTGCCATCCGCGCGGCGGCGTGGGCAACCATCAACTGCCCGGTGCTGTGGCGCAAAGTGTGCCGTACCATGTTAAAAGACCGGCGCTGACTCCTTTTGCACAGGATAAACACCATGCGTATTTTATTTATACTGGATAGTGTGGAAAACCCAACCTCTGCCAATGTGCTGATGGCACAGCGTTTGGCAGGGGTGCTTTGTGCTGCCGGGCACACCGTACACCTGCTGGAACTATGGGACGGCCTGCATCCCCAGCCGGAGCTGCCCGGCTGCACCGTGCACTGCCTTGCCTTTGCGGACGAGCGCCTGATGAACGCCGCGCTGGAAAACGGCCGCAGTGGCGGTTCGCCTATTCCGGTGCGGCTGGCGCGGCTTTGCTGCCACCCCACG
>ULXW01054305.1_pt1 | contig 13156 bp, 10 predicted proteins | sample 1961661 | NCBI WGS metagenome assembly ULXW01 (sample SAMEA4835849, study PRJEB28245) | human gut metagenome | biome: gut microbiome; material: fecal sample | place: Denmark | collected 2008 | reverse complement strand
TTCCGAGGAGCAGAGGGAAGGTACGCAGCTTTTAGAATATTGCATAGTTAAGACCGGGAATGTGAAGCTTCACAGGGATATGGTGTGTGAGCTTGACAAGGTCATAGAGGAGAAGCGGTCTGCAGTTATCTATATGGATGAGCTGCGTGACGGTGAGCTATTGTATAAGCCGGACTATGCGCCGGACAATCTTGCCGCGCACAATTATATCGGAAACTGCGTGGTGGTGAGACGCGACCTGATGGATGACTGTGCTGTGAAGCTGTCCCGCGAAGCCTCACTCTGGAGTTTTAATAAATATATATGCGGCAGGTGCCGTGAGGAAGAGATAGCGCACGTAAGCCGTGCGCTTTTTGAGGATAATGGTCATATAAGTGAAGATGGAGATAAAACGTGGAGTATTATAAAAGATACATTGCGTGATAGTGAAAAAGATTTATCAATTGAGAATATAAAAGATACATTCACTGATTGCATAAAGGATACATCGACTGATTGCATAAAAGATATATTAGATGATAACATAGAGGATACTTCAACTGATAATATGAAGGATTGTATAGTCGATAGTATAGATGATGGTTTTGGCGAGGTATCAAATAGTAAACATTGCCCGATGATTTCGGTGATTATTCCAAATTATGAGCATGCAGATGACCTGCGAAGGTGTGTTGAGTCGCTTCTCTATATAAATACCTATAAAAATATTGAGATAATAATTGTCGAGAATAACAGCACATCGGAAGAGATTTTTTCCTGCTATGATGAGCTTTTAAGGGAACATCCCGATGTGATAAGGCTTGAAAAATGGGAGGGAAGCTTCAACTATTCCGCTATAAACAATTACGGTGCTTCATGCGCTAAGGGTGAGCTTTTGCTGTTACTAAACAATGACACGAAGATTATTGAGCCGGATTCGCTGTGGGCTATGGCAGAATACGCTGTGAGAGATAACACAGGAGCGGTCGGTGCGTGTCTGCTCTATGAGAATAAGACTGTGCAGCATGCGGGTGTCATAGTCGGGATAGGCCCGGACAGGACGGCGGTTCATCCTAATTCGGGGGTATGCTTTATTGAAAACGGATACCGTGACAGTATTCATCATGTGCAGAACTATTCTGCCGTGACAGGTGCGTGTCTTATGATAAAAAAAGAGCTTTTTGACAAGCTGGGCGGGCTTGATGAGAAGCTTGCAGTCGCATACAATGACGTTGATTTCTGCCTGAGACTGAGGAGAAGTGGACTGCTTAATGTGTACGTTCCGCAGGCACTTCTTTTTCACTATGAATCGAAGTCCAGAGGCTACGATGACAAGGGCGAGAGGCATGAGAGGTTCCTTCGCGAATCTCAGTTGTTCCGCGACAGATGGCAGAATATTATAGATGATGGGGACCCGTATTATAATGTAAATCTTTCCAAGGAAGTACCTTGGAAGCCGGAAATAAAATTGTGAAACGCAATGATAATAAAAATTATGACGATAATATGCCGAAAAAGACAGAATTGATTATAAAAAGCAATTAATAGAGCTTAGGAAAGGCGGTTGTACAATGGCTTCTAATATATATAAAATAAAAAAGGCGGTGGCATATATCAAGCATTACGGACCGGATAAGCTTGCCAAGAAGGCGATAGGAAAGCTTATCGACAAGGACGGCTACAGTGAACATTTTTCGGAGCTTGTGTCCGATGATGAGGAGCTGTTCTTTGAGAGAGGGCGCAATTTTAAGAGAAAGCCGCTAATCAGTGTTCTTGTTCCGGTGTATAATCCGCCGACCGCATATTTTAAGGAGATGCTCCTTTCGGTGATAAACCAGACGTATTTTAACTGGCAGCTCTGCCTTGTGGATGCGGGAACGGATAAGCAGCGCACCGTTGTCGATGAGATAGCGCACGGAGATGAGCGCGTGTGCTATATGGAGATAGATAATTCCGGGATAGCGGAGAATACGAACGCGGCACTTGCGATGGCGAAGGGTGGGTATATAGCACTTCTTGACAATGATGATACCCTGTCATCGGATGCGCTGTACCGCATGGTCGAGATGATAAACCGCGAAAATGCGGACTGCCTTTATTCCGATGAGGATAAGATGGACAGCGAGGGGAAGAAGCATTTCTGTCCACATGTCAAGCCTGATTTCAACCCGCAGCTTTTAAGAAGCAACAATTATATCTGTCATCTTTTTGTAGTGAGGACGGAGCTTGCGAGGGAGGTTGGGGGATTTTCCAAGGCTTATGACGGCGCACAGGACTATGATTTTATCTTAAAGTGCACCGAAAAAGCGGAAAAGATTTCTCATGTAAATCGTGTTCTCTACCACTGGCGCACCCATGAGAGTTCGACCTCCGCCAATCCTCTGTCTAAGCTGTACGCATACGAGGCGGGCAAAAAGGCGATAGAGGCTCATCTTGAGAGGATGGGAATAGCGGGCAGGGTAAGCATGCTTGATGACATGGGCTTTTACCGGGTTGAGTATGGGGATAACAATGACGGAAATTACAGCGAAGGTGGAAGCAGTTGTGATGACGCTGTCGACAAAGGCAATAGCAGTAGTGATGGTGCTGTTGACAGAGGTAATGGCAGCAGTTGTGAAGACGTTATTGACAAAGGCAATGGCAGTGTTGACATCGAAGACAGTGTCAGTATTGATAGCAAGGACGGTGGCAATAATAAGGCTGCTTCGGTACTGATTGTTGCCACAGGAGTCAAGGACAATGACACCGCGCAGAAGTATTTCAAGTATTTAAGAAAAAATACCGATTATGAAAATATGCAGATGTGTGCGATGGGTGAGCCTGATGTGACAAGACTTGGGCAGTACACAAGCGATTATTTTTGTATCCTGATGTGCGGCATAAAGCCTGAAAAGCGTGACTGGCTGGAAATGCTTGTGAGGGAAGCGGATGTACTGGAAGCGGATGCAATCGCCGCAAAGCTTCTTGTAAAGCAGGCATTTCCTCTGTGTAATAAGATAAGCAGAAGCTTCATAGTGTATTCCGGCGATGACTATAAGGACAGCTTTGGAAGGGTTCACGTAAATGCCGGAAAACCGGGATGGTATAAAGGAAATTTTAACAGAAATATATTACAGCAGAATATAAAGACTCTGCCAAAGACGGCGATACTTGTGCGGCATAGTGAGCTTATGAGACTTCTTGCCGGCGGCTGGGAGGCGGAAGAGGGAAAAATGTACCTGTATGAGCCGGGAGTTGAGCTTTATAAGTGATATTCCGTAACGGTTCGGCATTATGCCTGAATTTTAGCAATTACGGAAACATTATCGGCGTTTTTTAATAGATATTGTGCAAATGTTTATAGTAAAAAATGAGTTGCGCAATTGCCTGGTTTTGTAATATGGAATGGAGAGTGTTATGGTCAGTATAGTTATTCCGAATTATAATGGAGAGCGTTTTTTGAAGGATTGTATGGAGGCGTTAAGGAGACAGACCTACGAGGATATGGAGGTTATTCTGGTCGATAATGCCTCAACGGACAATAGTGTGGAGCTGGCGCAAAAGCTGTATCCGGGAATTAGGGTTGTTGAGCTTGATGACAACACGGGCTTTGCATACGCCGTAAACCGCGGCATAGAGGCGGCAGAGGGCGAATATGTGCTGCTGCTTAACAATGACACCATAGTTTTTCCTAATTTTGTCAAAAACCAGTACAAGATGATTAAGGGCAAGCCGGACGTGTTCTCATGCTCTGCGCTTATGATTCAGAACGCAGACCATAAGCTTGTTGACGATGCCGGGGATGAGCTTGCAGCCCTCGGATGGGGCTTCGCACCCGACAGGGACAAGCCTGTGTCAGGCTGCATGGTGCCGCATGAGGTGTTCTCCTCCTGCGCCGGTGCCGCCATATACAGAAAATCCGTTTTTGATGAGATTGGCTTGTTCGATGAGAGCTTTTTTGCGTACCTAGAGGATATGGATATCGGCTACAGGGCAAGGCTTGCAGGCTACAGAAACCTGTACAATCCGTATGCTAAGGTGTATCACCTTGGAAGCGCCTCAAGCGGCTCAAGGCATAATGCCTTCAAGGTGGAGCTGTCGGCGCGAAACAGCATGTATATGCTTAGAAAGAACATGCCCGCATGGCAGATGGTGCTTAATGTGCCATTTATCGCGGCAGGAATTATCATAAAGACAGTATATTTTGCAAGGAAGGGGCTTGTGACGGCGTACTTAAAAGGTATTGTAAAAGGGCTGTCCGGTAAGCTTAGGAATACTTCAAAAAATGCGGGTGAAAAACATAAGGATACAGGCTTTGCAACGTATTTAGGACTTCAGATGTGGCTGTTCAGAGGGATGATTAAGAGGGTGAAAAAATAAATTACCGGGTTTCTTCAAATGTCATGGTAAAATCTAAGAAGCTTATGTATAATGGATATATCTAAATATCTAAGGGGGTAAAGCCATGGAGAGAACGGTAAGAGGCTGGTCAATTCTGTATATGGTGTTCGGCGTAGCAGGTGCCATCATGGGTTTGGTGCAGCTTGTAGATGAGACCGGTGGAGCGGTTGTGATGAATCAGTTTGGAGAGACCTGGATAAGGTCGGGCGGTGATTTCGGGATGGTTGTATATCTGCTGCTTGTTGTTGTACTTGCGGCTGTGAGAATAGCACTGGGTGTTATGGGGCTTAAGTTTGCCTCACTTGATAAAGTGTGGAAGCCTGTGCTGGTGCTCTCAATCGTACATATAGTCCTGTCGGTTGTTCTGCTCAATATTGGTGCGATTATAGTTGCGGCTGTGGGATTGTTCATATATGTGATGTACTATAATATGGATTACAAGACATTCTATGGTTTGTAAGAGCTGGACTTTGATAGGCGTCTGTGGATGTGTTAGAATAAATACAGTCCGTGGACGCTTATTCTGCCTGTTCACAGGCAATTTTTGACGTCCTATAACACAGCAGGAGGAAATATGGAAGAGGAACTTGTATTAAGGATAATAAACGAAAAACTGGAATATGACCATATAGCTCCTGAGTGGCTTTGTGATGGAATCTGTACAAGGTCGGAATATGATGAGTACTGTACAGGCGAAATGGATATAGATTATCTTACACTTGAAATGATGTTAGAGAGACTTGGGATGAATAGCATGGATTTCATTTCATGGGTTGATTATGATGTGTATGAGTATCTGGAGTGGCGGGATAAGACCATGGAAGCCATACGCAATAAGGATACTGTGACATTGAGAAGATTATTATATTCTGATTACATGTACGGAATAGTGGATGTTAACGGTGAGATATCTGATAGAGAAGAAAACAGATGGAGCATGAATCCAAAGCTTATTATGCAGTTTGGCGTTATGGCGGTAAGCATGCTGGAATGGTTTGAGGGAAGGAAAGCAGGGGCAGGGAGATATGCTAAGCAAGCTGTTGAATATACAGGTTTAGGAAACAGCATGGAATTTGAGGATGAAGATACAAGTATGAAAATGCTGTCGGATAAAGAAATTGCCATGAATGTTTTAAGCGATTATTTTGAGGTGGAGAATAATCTTGAAAATAATGCGGCTCTTGAACGAACCGGCAGACATTTAGGGCAGATGTTAAGATATATTGATGGCAACGGAAGGGATATAAGAAGTGTAGCGCTGCTGTTTCCATATATATCATACCTGTACGTCAGAATCCAGATAATGCTGGGGAGAGCGGAACAGGGAATTGCACCATGCAAAAGGTCGATAGAATTGATGAGAACGCATAATCAGTGCCGGATGCTGGAAATGACTTTACGGCAGTATATACATCTTATGAAAAATCTTGGAATCAGCAACAGGGCACAGGATGAGGAGAGAATGCTCAAAAGCTGGCAGGAGGTTCTTGGATTTTTGAAAAGACTATCGGGAAATGTGCCGGATGAAGGTTGTGGTTTTGCAGAGAGGCTCTTAAGATGTGGTGTGTGGAACGGCGGAGCTTTCGTGACGGAGGGCGATATCATAAAGCTGTACAGAGCCAGAGAGGGCATTACCCAGAAAAGATTGAGCATAGATGCCGATTATAGTATGCGGAGCATGTGGCTGATAGAGAATTCCAAAGCTAAGCCGCAGAAGAATGGATATGAAAAGATAAGAAAAAGACTTGGCATTCCGTCAGGTCATATACACAGTGATATATATTGCACCAGTTATAAAGCGTATATGCTAAAATATCAGATTGAAAGAGCTATGATGAACTTGGAGCTTGAAAAGGCAGACGGCTTGATTGATAAGCTGGAAAAAGAACTGATTCGGGCAGGAAGCGGGGACGAGGTTAAAACCCGGATAAACAAGCAATTTATCATGGACAGCCGAAATGCAATTGCGTACACGTCAAAGAAAATTACTGCCAAGGAATATCTGGAGAGAAGTAAAAAATGCCTTGCACTTACGGTAGATATTGAGAACAAGAAAATTGATAAGGTGTTTTTAAGGGTTGAAGAGCTGCTGATTATTATTCACATCGCACAGGCCTACAGTATTCTTGGCAATACTGAGAAGGCTGTGCAGTACTCAAAAATTGTAATTGACTATTGCGAGTCAAGAAATATTAAAAGTCAGGCATATATCAATAAAATGCTTATAGCATATCATAGTCTGGCTTCGGATTACAGGTCTTTGAATAAATATGATGAGTCGCTGGAGTATATTACAAAAGGAATGTTCCTTGATATTAGTTCCGGCAAGGGCAAGCTGGTGGCAACATTTATATTTTGCTATGCATACTCACAGGAAAAGTTTAATAATAATCTGGAAGCCCTTAATGCTTATCAGATAGTAATAAATTCTTGTGAGATATTTGGAAACAGTAACCGCGATAAGGCAGTGAGTAACTATACATGGTTAAAAAATAAAATTGAATCTGAATATACATAATTGATAGGTTTGTCTTCTTCTTTAGTTTCATTGAAAAAGGTATTTATTGAGGAGCTGTTGCATAGCTGCAATAATAAAAATATTAATACAAAAATCATTAACCATTTGTGTTTTTTGTTCATTAAAATATCCTCCTTTTAGTATATCTGATTGACTATACAATGATAGCAGTTATTGCTATGAAAAAATATGATGTTTTATAAAAAATAATTTGTATAAAACATCATATTTTTTATTTTCTTTTTAAGATATAATTATCAATGTAGCGAAAATGTTTACGTGTGGTTCTTATGATATGAGAACCGAGAAAGGATAAGGTGTTTTATGATTAAAAAGCGATGGCGAAAAATGACAGCAGGTTTTTTAGCAGCAGTGACATTGATAAGCTCTTTCGGAACAATTGACGTGTCTGCCGCGTCATTGGACATGTCGGAACAGAGTGAGACTGATTATGATTTTATGAGGGAATATCTGCACAAGTTCAGGGAAGGTATGGCCGGGACTTGAGTTATGATGGAGTGCAGAAATTTCAACCCACCTCATTGGTGTGGAAAGTTTAAAAAAATATAGTAAAAAAAGGAGATATGAAATATATGAGAAAATTTAGTTTTATATTAGCAATACTGTTAACAATAACATTAGCTGTAAAACCTGTATATGCAGTAGAAGATTTGAAGGGAGATGAGAATGATTATAGTATTGAATTACAGCAATATTTAGAAGAATTGCAGCAGTTTGTTAATGAAGTTAATTGTAATGATGCACATGATGAAAATTTAATTGACAGTTCTTTAGAAGAATATGCTCAAAAGCTTGACACAATGGGTTATGAAAATTATATAATAGATAATGAGAATTATGATGATTTATACGATTATCTGAATATGGATTTTGAGCAGATGGGAATTGATAGAGATGGAAAGTATCTTGTTGTGTTTTCTAATGGGGAAAGTCAGCAAAATGCTATTTCGCGTGCTAGTAATAGCTCAATTTATAAATATACATATAATGGAAACGAATATACTATGAGACAGTGCACAGTCACAGCAGCAGATTCATCACATTATGCCGTAGCGGCTAGCCCTATAAATATTTATAACTCTAAATCAGCAGATTTTTTTATCAATTGTATTAATGCGTCAATTTGTTCGTATCTGGATTGCATATCAGGTCCGCTTATGTTTGGAACTATTGCAAGTATAGCAGGTATCGATGTATCACGGATAGCTTCAAATTCAAAAAATGCGACATTGTATATGCATTGTTCTGCAAATTGGACTAGAGTTTTTACTCAGGTTTATAGTACTTATGATGGCATGTGGATGAATTGTTCTTCAGCGGAGTATGTTAGCCAGACACAGAGCATGAGTGGACAATATTATGATTCTGTTGATAATGTAATGAAAGATGTAAACAGAGATTCAAAGACATTAACTCAGGCATCTCAGCATTATGGAGATAATGAATGGCTGAATCGTCAAGCGGCAATTTACTTCTTTAATTGTGCAGGATGTAATTATGACCAGACAGGAGACGTTAATTTCTATTATAATAATGTTAAAAAGGTTACAATAAAAGAACCATCTATGTAAGGAGGTCAAACCATGGAAAAAACTGTAAGAGGCTGGTCAATTCTGTATATGTTGTTCGGTGTAGCAGGTGCCATCATGGGAGTGGTGCAGCTTGTAGATGAGACCGGTGGAGCGGTTGTGATGAATCAGCTTGGAGAGACATGGATAAGGTCGGGAGGTGATTTCGGGACGGTTGTATATCTGCTGATTGTTGTTGCACTTGCGGCTGTGAGAATAGCGCTGGGTGTTATGGGGCTTAAGTTTGCCTCACTTGATAAGGTGTGGAAGCCTGTGCTGGTGCTCTCAATCGTACATATAGTGCTGTCGGTTGTTCTGCTCAATATTGGTGCGATTATAGTTGCGGCTGTGGGATTGTTCATATATGTGATGTACTATAATATGGATTACAAGGCATTCTATGGTTTGTAAGAGTTGTAATTTGATAGGCGTCTGCGGATGAGAAGCTTGATGTTGATAGCATTCTGACATAGATTTTTGAGGCTGATATGCTTCCGCTCAGTGAAAATGAGAGCATACAGGCGGAAAGGAGAAAACCGGATTATCATTTATCCAATTTAAGTGATAATCCGGTTAATTAAAATAGTATGGTGAAAATGAAGAGAGTTGTGTTGCTTACAATGATTGTATTAATATTATCAGCCTGTTCAAAAAATGATAGCTCACCCAGTGGCACCACAGGGGACAGCACACAGAATAATTATGAGGAAACGCAGCCGGTATGGAGACTTAATGAATTTACGGCAAGCCAGGATGGTTTTTATTATAGGCTGGGAGATTTTAACTGTTCTCCTTCTGTGGAGAAAATCTATTATTTTGACAAGGAAACACATGAGCAGTATCCGGTGTGCAGTAAACCGGAATGCCAACATAATGATGAGAGCTGCACAGCAGTTCTTGGATGGACAGAATACAGGGGAGGTATATGGTACTATGCAGATAAGTTGTATCTTGTCAAGAATAGCGGCGGATATACATGGTTATACAGAATGGACACAGACGGAAGTAATAGAGAAAAGCTGTTTGAAATAGGAGATTGGGATTATGGTGGAGCTAACACATATTATCTTTACTTTAGGGATGACAATGTGTATATAATCTGTACCCATATTGAGAACGGACAGAATACATTTATCAGAAAGAGAAGTCTTGATGGTAAAGTTGATGAGATGGTATATGAGAATATGGATGAGGCATACATGCTTGAGGAGGAGCTGCAGTGGTATTCTTCCGGATTATATATGAAGGAATATATCTATAATACTGAGAATATGGAAGACAGTACGCAGGGCACAAGACTTGTTGCGTATGATTTTGACACTAATAAGACAGAATATATTGATTTGGGAAATTTTAGTGGTTACTGTTTCTCAAAGGATGAGAGATATTGTTATTTTTACCGTATCAATGATGGTCTGTACAGAAGGGATATGAAGGATGGCAAAGAGAAAAAGCTATATGAGAGTCCAGAAGGGTACAATCTATTTGATATGAGGTGTATTGGCAATTATATAATAATGACAGATTTATTGTCTGTAATACATTCAGATAGTGGTAAAATGCCAAGCGTATATGTAATTGACAATGATGGAAATTTGGTAAGGCAGATAAACGGCTTCTCACGTTACGATAATTTGTTCTTTGGAAATGAAGAGTATATATTTGCGCGTGGACTTGCCGGTGACAGAGGGATGATATATGCGTATATTCCGATGGCTGATATAGAGACTGTTGATGGCTGGACATTGTTTCAGATGAGTATTATGGGGCAGTAAAAGGGGAGATATTATGGATAGATATAAGACGATAATAAATAGAAAAAATATAATAATACTTGTATCTATTCTTATTATATGCGCAGGTATGTTTCTTTTCAGGCAAATAGAAGATACAGGCTTTGCAGGGCTGCGCGACAATAGGAAAGCTTTGGAAACATACGTTGATGCATACGGCGGAACCGATTTTGCGACAACATATAACATGGCATTGGAGGACAGGAAGAATAATTATTCGGATAAGGTTCTGCGCATGGTATGTGACAAGCTTGAATATCTCAGCGGATATGAGGCTTATGTGGACAGCATAATCTCCAATGCGGAAACGATGAGCAGGCGTAAGCTCTTTGCCACGCAGGGTGGCTACAGACTTAAGAATATTATCAGGACAATGCAGGATTACCAGAGAATCAAAGATACTGTGCTTATATTTGACAATGACAGAGGAATTGAAGCATTTTTTGAATATAAGGCATTGTATTATTTTATAGCTGCTGCCATGCTTGCAGTGGTTATGATGATGGTAGAGTTCAATTCATCTAAAAGCCGCAATATAACGTATTATTGTCCTGATGGCAGAGGTAGGTTGGGAATCAGCCATCTGGTACAACTTTTCGTTATGCAATTGCTTGTAAGTGCAATTATCTATGTAGTGGTATTTTGGGAAGCCTTTGCGGTGTATGGGGCATGTGATTTGAGTGCACCCATACAGAGCACGGGGCTGTTCAAGGATTATACCTTTGCCGTGAGCCGTGGAGAATATATTTTGATTAATTATGTGCAATTATTTATTATTGTATATATGCTTTCACTGGTCTTGTGGGTATTTTTAAACAGCTGCAATGCTTCAAGCCTTGGAATTATTGCGCTGTGCATGCTTATGGGAATGGAGGTGCTCCTGTATGTCAATATTGAACCGAAGAGCAGATGGGAATTGTTTAGAAAAATAAATGTTGTAAATTTATTATACGTTCCGGGACTTAATACAAAGTATGCCAATGCGGATATTTTCGGAGTACCGTTCAGCTTCATCGGAGTTATCATAGTGTGTTCGACAATATTGATAACCGCCTTTTCGATAGCCGGCGTGTTGATGGAGGCGTACAGAAAGCCTGTTGAAGAGTATCCTTCGGGAATAAAGGGACAGCTTGCCAAGAAGTTACATGAAATCTCCTCAAAGAGCACAGTATTCATTAAGGAGCTGTATAAGCCTCTCATAACAAGAAAAGCACTTGTAATCGGTCTGTTTTTTTATGTAACGGCAATATGCTTTATAAATGACAGTAAAGTACATATCGGAGACAATCAGCTTAGTGATGATAAGATGTTTATGGAGATAGGTGAGAAGGGCGTAGCCGGCTTAAGGGAGAAATATGAAGAGCTGGATGCGCAGATAACACAGATATTGGACGATATGAGCACTGCTGATTCTAGGCTTGCCTCAGGTGAGATAACAGAAGATGAGTACATGAGTATATATATCAGATATATGGAGGTTGAAAATAAGAAGAATGTAAAGCTCAGACTGCAGAATAAGCTCAGCTATCTCGAAGAGATTGAAGCAGTATATGGAATACAGGCGGTGGTCATACCTGAGAACGGTTATAATAACGCTATTGGAAAAGGCAGTATTAAAAGAGAGCTTATAATAGGAATACTATTCACGGTAGCGATATGGGTAGTAGTGGTTGATTATTTTGCCTATGAGAGAGCATTAAATTCCGGGGAATTGTTCTACATGATGAAAAAAGGAGGAACATGGCTGTATGCCAGAAGAATATTGGTATGCCTGACATTGACAGTCATAATGTTTCTTTTAGTGTATGGATATGATATTGCCAGAGTGCTGAGGTGGTATGAGATGCCGTTTTCCGGGGCGTCGGCAATGAATCTAAGCTTTATGGGTGATTCAGGATATACGGGAAGCATAAAGGGATATGCGGTGCTGCTGATATTTGAGAGACTGGCGGTGGGTATAGCGGTGTGTCTGTGTGCTGCTGCATTTTCAATAAGATTCGGGCAAAAAGCACAGATAGGGGTAATACCTGCGGTTGGAACAGCGGTGATGGCAGTACTGCTTGCATTCAGTAAGGTGTGGCTTATATCCATGCTTGCCGGATTCACATTGGTGATGGTGGCAATGGCAGCTGCAGGCGGCAGAATGTGGAGCAGAAGATGGGAGTGATTACATGGAACTGGCTGTAAAGGAACTTAAAAAGTCATACGGAAAAAAAGAGGTTCTAAAGGGTGTAAATTATGTGTTCACGCCGGGAGTATATGGTGTACTTGGTGTGAACGGAGCGGGAAAAAGTACTTTTATTAAGCTTATTGCCGACTACATAAAGGCGGACAGCGGAGAGATAACCTTTGACGGCGAAAGTATAACTGCGCTAAAGAGAGATTTCAGAAAAAAGCTTGGCTATATGCCTCAGCAGCAGGATATCTACAAGGATATGACGGCGCAGTCATTTTTGTATTATATAGCTGATTTAAAGGGCGTCAAAAGACGCGAGGCTGTGCCGCAGATTGAGGAGCTTCTGAATGCGTTGAATCTTAAGCAGTACCGATATGATAAGATGGGAAAGTTCTCAGGAGGAATGAAACAGAGAATCCTGCTTGCACAGGCACTCATCGGAAATCCGCAGGTGCTTCTTCTTGATGAACCTACGGCAGGGCTTGACCCCAAGGAGAGAATAGCGGTCAGGAATTATATTTCATCCCTATCGGATAACAGAATCATTCTTTTAACAACACATATTATCAGTGATATTGAATCAATAGCGGACGAGGTTCTGTTCCTTGAGAATGGGAGAATGGAAATAACGGGTTCACCATTAGAGCTTATAAATATGATATCGGATAAGGTAGGGGAAATATATTTTGACGGTGACAGACTGGATGAGATAAGAAAAATA
>ULXW01016499.1_pt1 | contig 13223 bp, 13 predicted proteins | sample 1961661 | NCBI WGS metagenome assembly ULXW01 (sample SAMEA4835849, study PRJEB28245) | human gut metagenome | biome: gut microbiome; material: fecal sample | place: Denmark | collected 2008 | reverse complement strand
GCCGTGACCGCCGATGAACTTCGTCGCGGAATGCACAACGATGTCCGCGCCGTGTTCAATCGGGCGAATCAGGTAGGGCGTTCCGAACGTGTTGTCAATCACCAGCGGAAGGCTGTGCCGATGGGCGATTTCCGCAATTGCGTCGATGTCGGGAATATCGCTGTTCGGGTTTCCGAGGGTTTCCAGATAAATCGCGCGGGTGTTGTTCTGAATGGCGTTCTCGACCTCGGCAAGGTTGTGCGCGTCCACGAACGTCGCGGTGATGCCGAAATGCGGCAGGGTGTGTTCGAGCAGGTTGTAGCTGGCGCCGTAAATCGTCTTTTGCGCAACGAGGTGGCCGCCATCCTGCGCCAGCGCCTGAATCGTGTAGTTAATCGCCGCCGCACCGGATGCCAGCGCAAGCGCCGCAACACCGCCTTCCAGCGCCGCAATGCGCTTTTCCAGCACATCCTGCGTGGAGTTGGTCAGTCGGCCGTAGATATTGCCCGCATCTGCCAGACCAAAACGTGCGGCGGCATGGGCGGAGTTCTTAAAGACGTAGGACGTGGTCTGATAAATCGGGACAGCGCGGGAATCGGTCGCGGGATCAGGCTGTTCCTGGCCAACATGCAGCTGAAGGGTTTCAAACTTGTAATTGCTCATCGTGATGTCCTCTTTTCTTTCTATGTCGATTTATGTCGATAAGTTTTGAGGAACTGAGGATTTGACAAAAAAATAACCGGGGCTTGTTCTTCGCAAACTCCCGGACAAATGGTCGATGTCAACGACGATATGCTTCGGCTGAGCGGCACGCAAAACGAAGCACCCGACCATACTGCTTTGTCCGGGAGGGGCGCATTCGATTGCCGCACAGTTCTCTCTGATAATTCCTGTTCAGCATCCTGCGCCACCTCCTTGCTTCGTGTTTGCTCAAATCGAACAACATCATCATACATGATATTCCCTACCATGTCAATAGGTTTTCTGTATTTTGCGTGTATTTGGGAACACAAGAAAAGCCGAAGCATTTCTGCCTCGGCTGATACAATTAGTCCAGATTCTCCGAATGGTGCTTGACGCGCAGACGGGTCAGCGCGCGCGCCAGCTGCGCCTGCGTTTCCAGATACTCGCGGCGGCTCTGCTTTTGCAGCAGGGCTTCGCGCGCCGCGTCCGCCTTCTGCTGATTGCGGATGCGGTCGATGTCCTCCGGCTTTTCCGCCGTCTCCACCAGCACCAGCACATGGTTGTCCTCAATCTTGATCATCCCATGCGACACGGCAGCCAGACGCGGCTTTTCACCGGGAACGGTGTAGCTGAGTTCGCCGGGGCTGATGGCGGCAATGGCGTTGCTGTGGTGCGCCAGCACACCGCACTTGCCATCGGGCGTCGGCACAACCAGCGATTCGCATTCGCCCTCATAGAAGGCGGACGACGCGGAGAGGATATTGAGCTGAAACGTGTCCATCGCTTACTGCTCCTTCGCGGCTTTGGCTTTGACATCCTCAATCGTGCCGACGTTGAAGAAGGCGGATTCAGGATAATCGTCCATTTCGCCGGACAGAATCGCCTTGAAGCTGCGGATGGTGTCCTTCAGCGGGACATACACGCCCTTGATGCCCGTGAACTTCTCCGCAACGTGGAACGGCTGGGACAGGAAGCGCTGCACCTTGCGGGCGCGCGCAACCGTCAGACGATCCTCTTCGCTGAGTTCTTCGATGCCCAAGATGGCAATAATATCCTGCAAATCAGCGTATTTTTGCAGAATCTCCTGCACCGCACGCGCCGTTTCGTAGTGCTCCTGACCGACGATATCCGCCTCCAGAATACGGGAGGTGGATGCCAGCGGGTCAACGGCCGGGTAAATGCCCTGCTCGGAAATCTTACGGCTCAAAACAGTCGTTGCGTCCAGGTGGGTGAACGTCTGCGCAGGGGCGGGGTCAGTCAAGTCATCGGCAGGGACGTAAACCGCCTGTACGGACGTGACAGAGCCGTTGCGCGTGGAGGTAATGCGCTCCTGCAGCTGTCCCATTTCGGTCGCCAGCGTCGGCTGATAGCCAACAGCGGACGGCATACGCCCCAGCAGGGTCGAAACCTCCGAACCTGCCTGCACAAAGCGGAAGATGTTGTCGATGAACAGCAGCACGTCCTTATGCTCCACGTCGCGGAAGTACTCCGACATCGTCAGCCCGGACAGCGCCACGCGCATACGCACGCCCGGCGCTTCGTTCATTTGCCCAAAGACCAGCGCCGTCTTGGAAATGACGCCGCTTTCCATCATCTCGTTCCACAGGTCGTTGCCCTCGCGGCTGCGCTCGCCAACGCCGGTGAAGATGGAATAGCCGCCATGTTCGGACGCGACATTGGTAATCAGCTCCTGAATCAGAACCGTTTTGCCGACGCCAGCGCCGCCGAACAGGCCGATTTTGCCGCCCTTGGCATACGGCTCCAGCAGGTCAATGACCTTGATGCCGGTTTCCAGAATGCTCACGACCGGGCTTTGCTCGGCAAAGGACGGCGCTTGGCGGTGGATGCTCCATTTTTCGGTGGATGCCGGAAGCGCCTCGCCACCGTCAATCGGGTCGCCCAGGACGTTGAACATGCGCCCCAAGGTCGCGTCGCCGACGGGAACACTGATGCCGCGTCCAGTCGCCTCCACCGTCATGCCGCGCGAAAGCCCTTCGCTGGGTGCCAGCATGATGCAGCGGACAGTATGTTCATCCATGTGCTGCGCCACTTCCATGGTGCGCACTTCGTCTTCCACTTGGACGCGCAGTGCTTCGCGAATCTTCGGCAGCTGTCCCTCCTGAAACTCACAGTCCACCACAGGGCCGGACACCTGCACGATTTTGCCATAGCTCAGCATGACTGCACCTTCTTTCTTTTCTGTGCCTTTGCGCCGGAAGATACCTCGGTAATCTCCTGCGTAATCGACGCCTGACGCACGCGGTTATACTGCACCGAGAGCGACGCAAGCATCTTGTCGGCATTTTCCCCGGCGGAGGACATAGCGGCCATGCGGGCGTTCTGTTCCGCACAGAAGCTGTCCACCAGCGCGCTGTACACGAAACCCGTGATATAGCTGCGGATAACGTTATCCAGCACCGCCTCAACGCCGGGCGTAAACTCAAAGTGAACACTGCCCGGTGCGGCGACGGACGCGAAATCGCCCCGGTGAAAGGGCAGAAGGCGCGTGCTGGTTGCTTCGGCGCTCAGGCTGTTCTTCATATCGGTATAGACAATGAACAATTTCTGGAACTCGCCATTGTCGTAGCGTTCCAGCAGGATATCGCAGATTTCGCGTGCGCGGTGCAGCGTCGGATTCTGCGCGGGATAGAGGAAGGACTTTTCAATCGGGATGCCCGCCTGCGCGAAATGCTGGCGGCCATATTCACCCACGACGAACAGCTCCGTCTCCGGATGCTCATGCAGCATCTCCCGCGCAATTTTCAGCACATTGTGGTTATACGCGCCCGCCATGCCCTTATCCGCCGTGATGACGAGGCAGGCGTACTCCCCTTCCAGCTTCGGCGCACCCGCCGGCGGATAGAAGTAGCGGCTGTCCACGTCCGGAACGGTGCGGAAGATGCGCTTGATTTCGCCTTTGAGCGCGTCGAAGTACGGGCGGGTACGGTTCAGCTCGTTCTTCGCCTTACGCAGCTTCGTGGAGGAAATCAGGTACATGGCGTTGGTGATTTTCTGCGTATCCTTGATGCTGGCGATTCGGCTTTTGATTTCCTTTGCGCTCGGCATGGATTACTCCTTCCTGAAGCGCTCAGCGTTCGCGGTGCGGAAAGCCTCCGCGATGCGCAGAATCTCCTGCTTCATATCGTCCGTCAGCACCTTTTCGTCTTCCAGCGAACGGCAGAGTTCGGAATGTTCCTGCTCGAAGTGATCAAGCAGCGCATCGCGGAAGTCCGTCACGTCCTTCACTGCCACCTTCGACAGCACATGCCCCATCGCGCACACCAGCACAATGACCTGCTGGTGCATACTCAGCGGATGATACTGCTTCTGGCGGAGGATGCGCATCAGACCCTGCCCATAGTGCAGCTGTTCCTTCGTGCTGTCATCCAAATCGCTGGAGAACTGCGTAAATACCTCCATCTCGCGGTACTGCGCCAAGTCCAAGCGCAGGCTGCCGGTCGCTTTCTTCGTCGCCTTCGTCTGCGCCGCGCCGCCAACACGGGACACGGACAGACCGACATTGACTGCCGGGCGCTGGCCCGCAAAAAACAGGTCGCTTTCGAGGAAAATCTGACCGTCGGTGATGGAAATGATGTTCGTCGGGATATACGCGGACACGTCGCCCGCCTGCGTCTCGACAATCGGGAGCGCGGTCATGCTGCCGCCGCCGAGCTTGTCGCTCAGGTGCGCCGAGCGCTCCAGCAGACGGGAATGCAGGTAGAACACGTCGCCCGGATACGCCTCACGTCCCGGCGCGCGCTCCAGCAGCAGACTCATGGCACGGTAGGCAATCGCGTGCTTGGAGAGGTCGTCATAGACAATCAGCACATCGCGGCCCTTGTGCATGTAATATTCCGCCATCGCGCAGCCCGCGTAAGGCGCAATGTACTGCATGGTGTCCGCTTCGCCCGCCGTTGCGCTGACGACGACGCAGTAGTCCATTGCGTCGCGTTTGCGCAGATTCTCCACCAGCTGGGCAACGCTCGACGCCTTCTGACCGATGGCAACGTACACGCAGATAACGTTCTTGCCTTTCTGATTCAGCATGGCGTCCAGCGCAATCGCCGTTTTGCCCGTCTGACGGTCGCCGATAATCAGTTCGCGCTGACCGCGGCCAATCGGGAACATGGCGTCGATGGACAGCAGCCCTGTTTCCATCGGCGTATCAACACTTTGACGGTCGATGATGCCGGGCGCGGGTTCTTCCACTGGGCGATAGCCGTCCGCCGGAATCGCGTCTCCCCCGTCAATCGGGCGACCGAGCGCATCCACCACGCGGCCAAGGAACGCGTCGCCCACGGGAACACCCGCGGTCTTGCCCGTGCGCGCAACCTTGCTGCCCGCGGAAATATCATCGGCATTGTCAAACAGGATGCAGCCCGTCTCGTTGCGGCGCAGATCCTGCACCATGCCTTTGATACCGTTGTCAAACATGAGGATTTCGCCATACGCGGCATGTTCCAGCCCCTCGACAACCGCAATGCCGTCGCCAATGGACTTGACCGTCCCGACTTCGCTGCTCTTGGCAAGCAGACGGAACTCGTCGATGCTGCTGCGCAGAAGCGGAATGATGTCCTTGCGCGTGTTCTTCGCCACAAGCTGCTCCACCTGCTGGCGGAACTGCTCCATGCGGCCCTTCGCGCTCCAGTCGTAGACCTCGCTCCCCACATGCAGCTGGAAGCCGCTCTTCAGCGACGAATCCTGCTGGATGGTCAGCGCAACATCTTCGCCATACCTTTTCTGGAGGAAGGCGCGGATGCCCTGCTCCTGATGCTCATCCGGCGGCGTGACGCAAAGCAGCGTGGCCGTCAGACGGCTCTGCTTCGTATCAGTCATGGTCATTCTCCTCCTGCGCAGCCTTCAGGAAGCTGTCATAGAGTGCCTTGTCGAACGCGGGGTCGTTTTCTTTGTCCATCAGCTTGCCCGTAGCGGAGACAACCATCTGGGCAATGTCCTTCTTCGCGCCTTCGAGCATGGCATTGCGCTCCTGCTCGGCGGCACCGCGGGCATTCTTGAGCAGCTTGTCCGCGTCTGCCTGTGCGCGCTGCATCCGCTCCTGGCGCTGACGGTCAGCTTCCTGCGCGGCAGCGGCGTTCTTCTGGCGGATTTCTTCATCCGCACCCGCCAGCTTCGCGTTATACTCCGCCAGCGTCGCTTCCGCCTGCGACTTCGCCTCCTGCGCCTGCTTCTCCAAATCAGCAAAGTGATCCTCGCGCTTCTTCATGAAGGCGACAACCGGCTTATACAGCAGCATGTACAGCCCGAACGCCAGAATCACGAAATTGAACATGTGCAGCAGAATCTGCTGGAAATTGATATTCAGCGGCATATCTTCACCTGACTGAACAGACGTTTATAGCCGTCTGTTCCCTTTCCTGCTCAAAGAAATTACAGAACGAAAACGACCAGAATCGCAACAATCAGAGCGTAAATGATAGCCGTTTCGATGAAGACCAGACCAATCATCAGGCTGCCGCGGATGCTGTCGGTCGCTTCGGGCTGACGGGAAATTGCCTCCGTCGCCTTGCCGATGGAAATGCCCATTGCAATCGCGCCTGCGCCAGCCGCCGCCGCAATCGCAATCGCGGCCGCAATCGCCTTCGCGGGAATCGCACTGTCAGTCGCCGCCGCAGCCGCTTCTTCAGCCAGCGCGGGGGCAAACACGGAGAGCATCAGCACAGCCATCAGAGCCAGAACGAGAACGCTTGCAAACTTCTTCATAATCAAAATCCTCCTCAAATCAATTCACCGCCGGAACAGCACCGGCGGGCTTCTTTTCCTTCTTCGCCTTTTTCTTCGGCGGTTCGCTGACCTCGCCGTAGTAGTTGGCGGTCAGCATGGTGAGAACGTAGGTCTGGATGAGCGCGTGCAGAATCGTGAACAGAACGCCCACAAGCACCGGCAGCACGAAGCTCAGAGAAATCGTGTAGTACACCAGTTCCGACACCAGCAGACCGCTCAGCAGCGCGCCGAAAAGTCGGAAGCTCATGGAGATGGGCAGGGAAAATTCTTTCAGCGTGAGCAGGATGCCGCGTCCGCCATTGCTGGCAATGCCGCCGGACATGATGACGCCGTAGGACATCAGACCCATCGCAATCGCCGCATTGATGTCAGACAGCGGCGCAGGCAGGGACATCGACATTCCCTCCGTCGTCACGCTCTGAATGCCCAGCAGTTCAAAGAGCGTACCGACAGCGATGTACATCCCCGCGCTGAATATGTACACGCCAAGGAAACCGTTGCGGTGCGGGCTGTACGACTTCGCCATATCCCGGAAAAACGAAACCAGCGCTTCCAGTGCGCTTTGCAGCTTGCCGGGAACGAGCTTGAAGTGCGGAATTGCGAAAATTCGCAGCAGTGCCGCCACAACCAGCAGCAGTCCCGTAACCACCCAGTCGGAAATGACCGACGGATTCACCCTCATCCCCAGAAATGTCATCTGGTTGTCTTCATGCAACACGGCATCCTTCATGACTGCCTGAATGGACTCGGTTTTCTCTCCGCCGGGGTCAGTCAGAAAGATGGCTGCAAGCAAGGCCGCCAGCAGTACGATCATCACAAGGATGAGCCGTACACGGCTGTTTTTCTTCTCTTGCTTCATATTATACCTCGCTTCCGTGAGTTACTTTTGGGGAAACCATGCACATTATAGCACCGAGATTCGGAATTTGCAATACGGAAAAACGATTTCTTAGCGCAACCAGATTGGACAAATTCAACTGCGTCTGCATGCAGAAAAATCCGCCGCGGCAAAGCTGTTTGCGGCGGCGGATTTCCTATTTATATTATCGTTTGTGAGCCGCGTTTTCCTTCAGTTCCTGCTGCTCCTCTTTCAGCTCCTGCTTGAGCGTTCGATCGATTTCCGCCGTTTCCTTGCGAATCGCGCTGATGTCCTTCTCGATGAGCGGATTCTGCTCCAGATCCTCGCGGATGAACATCAGTGCGAAGGCTGCCAGCAGCAGCAGGCACGAAATCCAGATGGCATGTGCGCCGATGCGCCCTGCACTGACGCTGCCAATGCCCGCGCCCAGCGCAAAGAGCAGGATAATGCCGAAATAACGCAGCATCCGATCTTTCGCGTGCGATTCGTGCGTTTTGCTCCAAATGCAGAACGCCTCAACGCCGCTGCGCAGGTCGCCAATGCACATCGTGCTGGCAAACGCATAGCCGTCCACCTTGCGGAACGCCTGCACCTGCATCGCGCAGGAGAACGACACGATGGCGTTCGCCAGCAGATTGCAGCTTTCGGGCAGGAAGCCGACAATCAGCAGCAGGAGCATTTCTCCCAGCACGACCAGCTGCCGCCAGTGCAGGCGCTGCATGGTGCGGAAGCGCTCGCGCATTCTCTCCGCCACCAGCACACCAAAGGCAAACGCGCACAGCGGGATGAAGTAGTGCAGTACCATCCCCCACTGCCCGTCCATGATATGCGCGCTGAGCAGGACGATGTTGCCCGTCTGCGCGTTGGCGAACACTTTGCCGCGAAACAAGTAGGTATACGCATCCTGCAAGCCGCCGGACAAGGACAAAAAGACGGCTGTCAGGAAAGATTCCGACATTTGACCGTGATGCGTTGTTTTCATACTGATTTCCTCTTTTCGGATGAAGTTGTGGCGCTTCATCACGCCTATTATAGCACCACTGTCAAGTGGCGGAACAAAAAAAGCTTCCGCAAAAGTACGGCAGTTTGATGTTATTTGTTGCCTGATGTGACGGACGCAATCGCCTGCAGATACCCCTGCATGACCGCCTCAAACTCGAATTGCGGAATATACTGGCGGCAGTTCTGCGAATAGCGCCGCTGAATTTCCTCGCTGCCCAGAATACTGTCGATGGCTTCCGCCAGCGCGTCGGCATCCTCCGGGTCAACAATCAGCCCGTTTTCGCCCGGATGCACGGTGTCATACGCGCCGTCGGCATACTTCGACGCGACAATCGGCGTGCCGGAACAGAGCGCTTCCAGCAGCACAAGTCCGAAGCAGTCCTCGCGGGTCGGCAGAACAAACACGCTCGCCCGGCGATAGGCATCCGCCAGCGGCTCGCCAGACTGGAATCCCAGCCAGTGAATGTGCTGCGCAACGTGCGTTTCTTCCGCCATCGCCATCAATTTCGTCTTCTCCTCCACCTCGCCGTCGCCGACAATCAGCAGTTCAAACGGCTGATGCACTTTCGGCAGCGCGCGCAGGAGCAAATCCAGCCCTTTCAGGGGGATAATTCTGCCCACAAACAGCAGCGTATGCTGATTTTCGTGCTTTTCGGCATAGCGGAAGCGGGAAATATCCACCGTCAGCAGGCTAAGGAAGATTTTCCGCTCCGGCGCGCCCCAGTGCAGCAGCTTTTCCTTCGCTTTGGTGCTGCTGGCAATGCACGCATCGGCATGATGGATGATGATATGCCGCATGAGCTTCTGCACGCGCCCGATGTTCCGCTCCGAATGCAGTGTGCCGTCCGTGAGGTGGATGAATTTCCTGCCATGGCGCTTGCACCAGAGCAATGCTTTCAGCGCGGACGGGTTGTACTCCCACGCAATCACCACATCCGGGTTGATGCGCGTGATTTCCCTCGTCAGGTGCTGCGGAATATGCAGGTAGTGCACATCCCCTTCGCCCTTGCGCTTGATGATTTTGGATTCCAGAATCGTCGATTGCAGGAGTTTGCGCTCGTCAATCACCCACTGCCGGTTGTCCTCATTGCGATTCGTGTAAATGACGAAAAACTCGTGCGTCTGCTGATGCGTCTGCATATAGTAGAACAAATCCACCCGATACGGCGCAGGGATATTCGTAATCAGAAGCACTTTACTCATCCGGCATCCTCCGCCTCCAGTAGTTTTGGCATTGCTTCCGTTTCGAGAGACAGCATATACCAATTTATGCGTTCACCATCCAGAAGCCGCACTGCCTCGCCACCGTGTAGGGGCTGTACGGATGGAACGGCGTGGTTTCGCGCTGCAGAATCTCCTCCAGCTTGCAGCTTTTCGCCAGCTATTCTTGAAAAATAGATACACTGCCATTATAAAGAAGTAACTTTCAAAAAGCACAGGGGGATAGAAACCATTGTCAGTATAATCTTGGGTTTCATATCATTTGCACATGCTGCCGAATGACACCTTTCTTCAGCAGGATGTTTGCGTACTGCGCGCTTTCGCCTGTCGCGACAATGCAGTACGCTTTTTTCGCGCGCTCGTAGTAGGCAAAGCGGTCGATTGTCTGGATTTTCGCGTCCGGCTCATAAGCCGTCAGCGTCGCGCGGTATTCGTCCCAAATCACGGGTTTTATTGGGTCGCCCGGCACAACCGACATCAGCACAAAATTGCTTTCATCATATTGATCCAGCGGGAACAGCGGCAGAATCGCACGCAGCAGTTCCGTCGCGCCGATGCCATCCGCACGAACGACGCGCTGCCCCATGCTTTCTGCGGGGAAATTCGCGTCCGCCAGCACAATCTCGTCCCCATGCCCCATCTCGCACAGCACTTTCAGCAGTTCCGGCGAAATCAGCGGGGAAATACCCTTCAGCATAATAATAGTACCTCCTTAAACCAATGTGCAGTCCCACATGTTCCCGAATGCCGCCATTGAGCCGCCCAAGAACGTACCTTCCTTCGGATTGTCCGCCACGCCGTAAATCCGCGTCACAAAGCGCCCGTCCGCCAGCTTCAGGCTGTGCAGGACGACATTCGCCGGAATGTTCTTTCCGCTGATTGTCACATGCGAGAGCACCGTACCGCTGCCGACAATCGCGCCGCCCATCACATTGCAGCAGCTTAGGGGGAGGGCTGCATTCCCTATACATCATTGTACAACGTGATGCTGCAAAAATCAATGGGTATTTGGAGAATGTTGGGGAATGCTGGACGCAAAAAAATGGGAGACTGCGCAGGGCAATCTCCCAACAGGGTTTACTTCGCGTATACGTAATGGTAATAATTCTTCTTGGCGTACGTTTCCGCATACGAACCGGGCGTGACCACCCACACCAGTTTGTCCTTCTTGCAGCCGTCAAACGCTGTCGAATCAATTTTCGTGACCGAAGCCGGAATCGTGATGCGCGTCAAGGAAGTGCAATCCCAGAAAGCACGGAAATCAATGGTGGTCACCGTATCCGGAATCACGATTTCTTTCAGCGAAATGCAGCCGTAGAAGAAGTAATTGCTGATAGATTTCACGTTCTCTGGGAATACAAATTCCACCATATAGTTGCAGAAGCTCACACCAGAGCCGGGCAGGTACGTGAGGTATTTCGGGAATACAATCCGCGTTGCGCTTCGGCATCCGCCAAACACATGATTGCCCATTTTTACCACAGAATCCGGCACAATGATTTCCTTCAGCGAGTCGCAGCCGCTAAACGCTTCTTCCTCGATGGTCGTCACGCTGTCTGGAATCACAATTTCAGGCAGACCATAGCAATGCTTGAAAGCCGCTGTGCCAATCGTCTCCATCGTATCCGGCAGGGTGACATTTGCAAGGGCTTTGCATTCCCTAAATACTTCGTTTGGCAGCCGCGTCAGATTGCCGATTTTTCCGACCGTCACCAGCGATCTGCATTCCTCAAACGCATTTTTGCCAAGGCTGGTGATGGATTCGAGGCTGACCACCGTTTCCAGCGTGCCGCAGTAGCTGAACGCCTTCTCCCCAATACTGGTGACATTCGACAAATCAAGCGACTTCAGCGAAGTGCAGGCGATGAACGCTTCCCTTCCGATTTCTGCCGCAACGCCATCCAAACCAAGCGTCTCCAGTTTGCGGCATTCTTCAAAGGCATTCGCGCCAATGTACGTCACATTCGGTGCTGCGCCGAACGTGGTCAGCGAAGTTGCATTCCGGAACGCTGAGTCGCCGATATACTCCAAGCTGGGCAGGTCGCCCACCGTCACCAGCCTCCGATTGGACAGACCGGATGCGCCAATCCTCCGCAAGCGCGGCAGATTCGCAACTTCCGGGATGTTCGCGCTGTCCAGTGCGCTCGCGCCGATTTCTTCCAGCGCCGGCAAATCACGCAGTCCGGTCACTTTCGGGCAGCCGCCGAACGCGTAGCCGCCGATAATGCGCAGGTGCTGCAAGCCATCCAGCGAAAGCACTAACTTCTGGTCGGATATAAACGCGCCGCCGCCGATTTCCTCTATCGCGTCCAGCGTGCCGATATTCACCAGTGCTCTGCAGTTTGAAAACGCGCAAGCGCCGATGCGCTTCATCCGCTCAAACGTGCCAATGTCCGTCAAATAGCCGCAGGAATAGAACGAGTACTCGCCGATTTCCGTCACTGTTTCCGGCAGCTTCACGGTTTCAATATAGTAGCAGGATTGGAACACGCGGTCGGGAATGCGCGTCACTTTCGCCTGCCAGTCCACTTTTTTGATGCCGTCGCAGTCGTAGAACGCACCCTCGCCGACATTCAGCAGCTTTTCGCCAATCGTCACTTCTGTCAGTTTCTTGCACTGGCGGAAGGCGTACTCGCCAATTTCCGTCAGCGTATCCGGCAGCAGCTCGGCGTTCCAGAGCGTACACTTGTCGAACGCGTAGCTGCCGACGCGCGTCAGGTTCGGCGGCAGGGGGCAGTTTTCCAGCTTCTTGCAGCCTGCAAAGGCAGAATCGCCGATTTCCAGCAGCCCTTCCGGCACCGTGACCGTCACCAGTCCTTCGCATTTCTCGAACATATGCGCCGAAATGCCCGTCAGCGACGCGGGCAGGGTGATTTCCGGCAGGCTGAGACAGCGATAAAAAGCGCTCTCCCCCATTTCGGTGATGTTGTCGGACAGCTGCACCGTTTTCAAGCTCACGCAGCTGTCAAAGGCATGTGCGCCAATCTTGGTCACGCTCTCCGGAATCGTGATTTCCGTCAGATACCAGCAGTTTGCAAAAGCATAATCGCCGATTTCCGTCACGCCCTCCGGAATGCGGATTTCCCGCAGCTCCCCGTCGCCGTAAAATGCGTACTCCTCGATGCGGGAGACATTCGCCGGCAGGGTATACACCGTGCCTTCGGAGGATTGCACCGTCTCGGCAGCCGCCGCACCGCCGACCAGCACCAGCAGCGTCAACGCACCCGCCATTAGCTTCGTCGTTCTCATGAATTTCCACCCCTTCCTTCCATGATTATACGCCTTTCCACGAAAAAGTCAATTCTTTGGCGCAATTATTTACAATTGGCAAAAGTGAAAGAAGTACAATTGTACTTATGGAGTGTGTGTCTGTCAGTTTTCTTTCTATTCTATAACGGCGGATTCGTCATCCTGCCCCACTCGCTGTTGAAAATCCCCCGTAATTTTGCTATAATCATTCTCGGTATTTCTGCTGATTCAGGAGGACGCGGCATTGAGGCATGGCGGCAATGTTTGGGAAGGTCAGCCAGCGGATTGGCTGGACTTTTCCGCGAATCTGCGACCAGAGGGAACGCCCGCGTGGGTGATGGACACCATGCGCGCGGCGCTTTCGCAGGCGTGCTATTATCCTGACCGCGCGATGCGGACGGCGCGTGCGGGGCTGGCGTTGTATCTCGGCGTGGACGAAAACTGCGTGCTGCCGACAGCGGGCGGCGCGGCGGCGATTGACCTGACG
>ULXW01059165.1_pt1 | contig 13254 bp, 9 predicted proteins | sample 1961661 | NCBI WGS metagenome assembly ULXW01 (sample SAMEA4835849, study PRJEB28245) | human gut metagenome | biome: gut microbiome; material: fecal sample | place: Denmark | collected 2008 | reverse complement strand
TCCTGATTAAAATCAAAGATTTTAATCAGGAAATAGTATTAATCTCCCCCGGCTGTACCGAAAAAATCGGCACAGCCGGGGGAGATTTGCGGTGACGATGGTATCCGGAGCGGTTTTGGATGGCGATCAGGGGACGGCGGAGCCGAGGATCAGGGAGGTCTGGGGGGCAAGGCTCAGGACGGTGCCTTCCAGAGACGCTTCGCCCATGCCGATGACCTCCAGAATGGAGCGGCAGGGAATGTCCGTATCCGCAAGATCTACCGTAAAGGGAATGTCCGTGCTGATGTTGTGAAGAATACACAGGGTGCTTCCCTCGTATTCCACGAGAAAGCCGCCGCACTTGGCGCTGCCAAGATTCACCTGTGTATAGGTGCCTCGGGGAATCGCCGGGTAGCGGTTTCTTATAGAGATCAGGCGGCAGTAGTGGCGCAGCAGGCTCCCCTCCTGTGCCAGCTGAGACTCTACGGTTCCGTTGGTCTGCTTGGAAGAGGGATAGGTGCTGCCCTCCGGATCCCGGGGACTGCTGTCGTCTCCCCAGAGCATGGCAAGCCGCCGGTTGGCATCGGTATTGGCGGAGCCTCGGACGCCCTTCATGCCGATCTCCTCCCCGTAGTACAGGAACGGCGAGCCGCCGCACAGCAGATAGAGATTGGCGGCCATCTGGGGAAAGTGGTTCGCCAGCATCAGATACCCGGCAGAGCGATCCATGTCGTGGTTGGAAAGGAAGCAGATCATCATGCCGTTGGGGTTCGCCTGAGAAATCTTGTCCTGAAAAGCGCACATGTAGCCCGTGAACCGGTTGATGTCCTGATCCTTGGCAGCGGAGGCAATGACGCCCTCGGCCTGGGCGGCGGAGAAATTGAAGCAGTTCATGGCCGGATAGTAGGCAAGGATCTCCGACTCGCCGGACCAGCACTCGCCCACAAGATAGACCTCCGGCTTCACGGTTCGGAGCTGGTCGGTGTACCACTTCCAGAACGACACGCTTCGGCCGGTTTCTCCATAGTAAAGATACTTGACGGCGTCAAAGCGGAATCCGTCCACGCCCAGCTCCAGATAGTACTTTGCCACGTTCAGCATTTCCTCCCGGACGGCGGGATTGTCATAGTTCAGCTCCGGCATATCCGGGGAGAAGTTGCACTCGTAATATTCGTCCGCCGTTCCGGGAATCTTTTCGCAGGTGATCCCGGCCGGAAGCGTCTCGCCGGTGTACCAGCTGTAGTAATCGTAGTAGGGATCGTCGGGATTGGCGTCGGCGTGGGACTGGCAGAAGGACTGAAACCATTCGTGGTTCCGGGCAGTGTGGTTGATGACAAGATCGAGAATCACCTTCACGTTCCGGGCATGGCAGGCGTCGAGAAGCGCCCGGAGATCGTCCTCGGTGCCGAAGTCCGAGTCGATCCGGTAGTAATCCGTTGCGTCGTATTTGTGATAGGAGGGGCTGGCAAAAATCGGCGTCAGCCACAGCCCCTGTACCCCGAGACTGGTATCCGACAGGAGATTCCCGTCGTTCAGATAGTCCAGGTGCCGGAGAATTCCGTTCAGGTCTCCCGTTCCGTCCCCGTCGGAGTCGGCAAAGGAGCCGACAAAAATCTCATAGAACACCCGGTAGTTGTCGTCCGTTTTGTCGGCCTCCGTGGGCACGGTCTCCGCCGGAGAGGCCGTGCCGCATCCTGCCAGCACCAAGGCCAGCAGAAGCGCCGCGGCGCGAAGAAGAATTTTTTTCATGTGTGATCCCGCCTTTGAACTTTTCATCCGAAAATCGTATCAGCATTCAGCACTGCGCCGGGTACGGGTCTCATACTGAACTCCAATTAAAATCTTTAAAATGATTTTAATTGCCTGAAGGGCATTTTGTTCTATGAGACTTGTTTTGTGATTTCTTTCCTTATAAATCACAAAACAGGCAGCGCCGTCAGGCGATGCCTTCCTGATTAAAATTAAGATTTTAGTCAGGAAATAGTATCAGTGGGTTCCCGTCCGGAGGAGGGAGAATACCTTCAAGGATTCCAGCGCGCGCCCCGTGCTGTCAAAAAACGCCTGATTGTCCACGGCGCTGCCGCCGTAGTATTTGCCCGCGTCCTCCGGGTCGTAGGAGGCGGCGTAGGAGCTGGCCCAGCCGGAGCCGTACTGCTCCCATTTCCGGCTGTTTTCCGCCCGGTTGCCGCCTCCGGCGCTGATCCATGCGCCCTCCCAGTAGAAGACGCCGATGCCGTTTGTCGTGTCCTCCGCCATTGTTCGGACAACCTCCGCCACGGCATCGGCCTGTCCCTGTACGGTAAGGGGATAGGGTTTGGCATAGCTGCCGCCCTCGCCGACGGTATTGCCGAAGAAATCCGTATCCTCCGGGGTGTAGGCGTAGGAGGTTTCCGCTACCATGACCTTCTTGCCGTAGGCTTCGGCAATCTGAGAGAGCACGGCGGCGAGATTCTCCGGCGTCCCATGCCAGTAAGGGTAGTAGGAGGTGGCGAATACATCGTAATCCAGTCGGAAATCGTCCAGCGTTTTCGCGTAGAAACCCATGGCGTCGGCGTTCTCCGGATTCGTGAAGTGAACGGCCACCAGTGCCTCCGGGAAAATTGCCCGGACGGCTCGGGAGCCGGCCTCCATCAGCTGGCAGATGTTCCCCCAGGTGGTTTCCCCGCAGAGACTGCCGTTGGTCTCATTGCCCAGCTGCACCATGCCTACGTCCACCTTAGCGTCCTTCAGCTGCCGAAGGCAGTCCGTGGTGTAGCGGTTCAGGGCATCGGCCTTTTCGTCGATTTCCATACCGACCCACGCTTTGGGAACCATCTGCTTACCGGGATCGGCCCAGAAATCGGAATAGTGAAAATCGACCAGAAGCTTCATGCCGTACCGGGTGGCTCGCTTGCCGATGGCGAGGGCGGTGCCGATGTCGCAGTTTCCGCCGCCGTAGCCCCGGCCGGAGCCGTCGTAGGGATCCACCCAAACCCGAACCCGGATGTAGTTGATCCCGTTTTCGGAAAGGATCTCAAAAACGTCCTTCTCCTTACCGTCAAAATCATAGTACCGGACGCCGCCCGCCTCCAGCGACGGCACGATGGAGGCGTCCATGCCCAGAATAAAGGCTTCGGTCATGCCCTCAATCCTCGGAACATACAGCGTGTCCGAGGTGACGGCCCGCTTCTCCCCGCCGCATCCGGCCAGGCACCCGGCCAGCAGGCAGACGGTCAGCCATGCAAACACCCTTTTCACGGTTCCTACCTCCGTCTCTTGCCGGATTGTGCGTTTATTTTTCGGATTGGACGGCGTCTTCCTGTTCGGGGTTCCGGAATACTTCCACCCGTTCCAGCCGAATCGTCACACGGGTCTGTCCGCCGATGGTGCAGGTAAACAGCGTCAGATCCCAGTCCCCTGCTTCCATTCCCTCCGCGTCCATGGGGTTCAGCGTCTCCCGCTCCACCATCCGGAAGGTCACCACATGCTCATCCATATCCGTAAACAGGACGGTGTCCCCGGGTTGGAGCTCCTTCAGCTTTCCGAAATGGGACGCATAGTTGTGGGCGCAGATGATCAGGTTGTCCTGATACAAGGAGCCTGAATACCGGCAGGGGGCAACCTTCAATGCGGGATAGTCCCACTGGCTGATCACCGGCAGCTCCAGCTCCAGCGACGGAATGCTCAGCACGCCGATGTAGTCCCGGCCGTTGACGGTCTTCACCGGCATCTCCCGCCGGACATCCGGCTGGGATTCCGGAAGGGTCGTGGGTTCGGCTTCGTCATCGCCCGCTTCCGTGGGGAGCGCGTCGCACAGCTGGGCAATGACCTGCCGGGCGGAGTCCCGGGCTTCGTGGGACTCCCGTTCATTGTAAGCCGAAAGGAACAGGGCCGCCGCAATCAGCAGCAGCCCCGCATTGATCCAGACGGTTCCCCGGTTAGCCTTCATCCCTGGCCTCCCGGCGGCGGAACAGACCCACGGCGATGCAGCCAAGCCCCGCACAGGCCAGCACCGGCACCGGCCACCACAGCTGCCCGGTCTGGGGAAGCTTCTTCCCGCCGCCGGAAGAGGGAGGCGCGGTGGGCTTGACCTCCCGTTCCAGATCGGTCTTGGGCTGGCTGGTCACGTCGTATTGGTATTCGTCAGCGTAGAGGTAAGGCACGCTCACCAGGAAGGGGGCGGTTTTCCCGTAGCCGGAAGCGGCGGTTTTCTGCACCACCAGATACAGGCCGAAGGTCAGGTCGGAAAAGGTCGCGTTGCCGTCTCTGTCGACGGTCACGGGATCGGAGGTGACGGGAGTCAGCTTCCCTTCCAGCTCCGCCAGCCGCCCCGCCAGATCCGGGGACTCGATGTCGCCGAATTCGGGAATGTCCGCCTGAATTTCTTTCACGGGGACGAAGCTGTAGTTGCCGTCGTCCTCCGCCACGTCGCCCACCTTGTACAGGGCAAGCGTGCCGCCGCGGACGGCTTTTCCCTTGTAGGTCATGGAGACGGTGATGCTGCAATGGCCGTTCCGGCTCTCGTTCGGAACCGCGTGGGCGGCGGCGGACAGGGGCAGAGCAAGCAGGAAAAGCAGCGCCAGCAGGCCGGAAATAACATGCTTTCTCATGAAAAAACCTCCTATTTCTTTCTGCGCCTGGGCAGCAGCAGAAGGATCAACAGAATCAGCAGCATGGGGATCGCCACGACGGGCGCCACCAGCATGGGCTCTAACTGGACGGCGTCGGCGGTGACCCGCACGGTTTTGACTTCCTCGATATTGTCGATGCGGTGTCCGCGAACCAGCAGCCGGTGGGTATTGATGCCGTAGGGGGTGCAGGTCACCAGGGTGCAGTAGTCCTCCCCCTCCGCGATTTCCAGCGCGGCGGTATCCTGCGGCTCCACAATGAGGATTTGATCCACCTCATAGGTCAGAATCTCATCCAGCACCCGCAGGAGGAAGGTATCCCCCTCCCGGAGCTTGTCCAGGTTGGTGAACAGCTTGGCGCTGGGCAGACCCCGGTGACCGGAGAGGACGCAGTGGGTGCTCTCCCCGCCCACCGGCAGGCTGGACCATTCCAGATGGCCGATTGCCACCTGTAGGACGGGATCCTCCGTGCCGTGGTAGATGGGCAGGCTCACGTCAATTTCGGGAATCTCGATATAGCCCATGACCCCCTGACCGGATATGTCCAGCAGGCCTTCGTATTCGGCCTTCTGCTCCTGGGAGAGGAGGAAGCTGTTGCTGCGGCTACACAGGTTCCGGTTATACTGCCGGGCGGCGTCCCAGATGGCGTCATAGCTGGCGTTGTCGAGAGCGGCCACGTTTTCGGCGTAGGTGGTAATGGCCTTGGTCTGGTGGAAGGAGTTCCAGTAGTCACTGACGGTGGGGTACAGCAGCAGGGACAGCCCTATAAGCAATATGAAAAGTAAAACAATGGTTGACAGATGTTTTCGCATACAGGGTTCTCCTTGTGGCTGTGTGCCGGGGAGGGGCGCTCCCCGGCACAGAACTTATGGTTAAGAAAGCGGAATCAGGGGATGTGAATCCTCAGGAATTAACGATTGGCATCGTTCATGCGCTTCTTGGTGACCAGCAGCACCACTGCCGCCAGCACCAGCACGCCGCCCAGTACATAGAAGACGGTGGTGCCCATGCCGCCGGTGGAGGGCAGCTCAGTGCCAGCCTTGTTGACAACAACAACGGGCTTTGCGGCTATGGCATCAATATCGACCTTAACCTCAGTTACATTAGTAGTCTCATTAGTGATCTTGCCGTTTTCGTCCAGATACACGATGGTATGCGTGCTGGTTTCACCGGTCTTGACAGCTTCGACAGTGACAGGGGTAGTCAGCTTGTTATAGCCGTCAGGAGCTTTGAACTCCGTAATTTCATAGTTACCGGATGCAACACCCTTCACAACGATCACGCCGCTGGCAGGTGTGGTGATCTGGTTCGTAAGGCCTTCGCGAGCGGTGGTGCCGGCATAGATGTAAGCGCCATCGGTGGTGTCAGCAGCAGGCTTCACATAGAACGGGAACTGGAACACAGCGCCGGGCAGGGCTACGCCCTTATTGTTGACCTTCTTCAACGCAATGGCATAGGTGAAGATGGTTTCATTCTTTTCTATCCCGTCGGGATCAGGCTGTTCACTGTCCTTAGTAGTCCACCTTACAGTGACCTTGTTGGTGTTGCCAGTGCCAGCAATGGCGGCCTTGTCAGTTACTTTAGCGGTGTAGGTGATGGTGACGGTAGCACCATTGTTATACAGGAACTTGTTATTGGTCTCGTCATACCAGTCAATGACGATCTTCTTATTGGTAAACTGGGCAGTGACATCATGCTGGTCACCGGTGGTCGTGTCCTTGCCATCATTGTCTACAATGATGCTGGTGACTTCCACATCGGACAGGAAGTCGGGCAGGGTATCCTCGATGGTATAGGAAACGATTTCCTTTGCTTCCGTACCAGCGCCATCATAATTGGAGGTCTTGAAACTAACGGTATAGGTGACCGTGTCGCCAATGGAGACATCCTTATTATTGGCAGTTTTACTCAAGTCTTTAGGGGTAGAACTATTCTTGTCAACAATCTCAGCATTTGGCTTTGTTGAATCAACGCTGATAAGCTGGTCACCCTGAGTAGTAGTCACAACATAATAGCCATAAGCCAGTCCTGTAAAGTTCAGAGCTGAGCCGTCACTTTCGGCCGTTGAAGTGGCTTCTACAGTTTTCGTCCAATCCTTCAGGGCAGTTTTCAGCCCCTCACTCATATTCTCCCCTTCTTTGGCCGCGCCCTTAGCGCTGATATAGCCATTAGCATCCGCAGTGAAATATTCACTCAGGCTTCCGGGAACTGTGCCGGTGTAAGCGATACTGGTGTGGTCCTCGCTCACGGTCGCGTCAAACAGTTTGTAGATGGTGTAGGTTTCGCCCTTTGCGGCGTTGGAAATGGTAATGGAGCCTGTGCCATCCGTAAGCGTTACATCTTGGGCAAAGGCTGTGGTGGCCAGGGCGAATACCATGACCAGTGCCAGCAGGAGACTGGCGAGTTTTCTTGCGTGTTTCATTTTTTGTGCTCCTTCTTTCATCGTAATTTCGAATTGGAATGGTGGCTTTCCGCGTGTCAGGAAGATGCCTCATCCTCCTTTCGACGCCTGCAATGGCTATACAACAGGGTCGCCGCGCCGAAGATCAGCGCCAGGCCGCCTGCGGTATAAGAGGTTGTTCCGGCTCCGCCGGTGTCGGGAAGCTCATAGCCCCAGGAGATGTCGCGGATGGTCACCGACAGCACCTTCGGGTCGGTGCCGCTGACGGTCAGGGGCGTTCCGGTTTCCCCGGCTTTTTCCAGCGTTCCGTCCGTGTTCTCCGTGGCCGGGTAAAGCGTCGCGTCTTCGTTCCCGACCACCAGAATCCAGGGTCCTGCCGTCATGTAATTTGACGGCGCCTGCGTCTCATACAGATAGTAAGTCACTCCCCGCTGAATGCCGGTAAAGGTCGCAATGCCGTTTTTATCGGTTGTGGCGGTCAAAGGAGCTTCCGTGTTCTCCGTCCCCGCTTTCGTCAGGGTGAAGGTTGCATCTGGCAGCCGTTTCGTATTGTCCACGCTGTCCGTCTTCGTGATTTGCAGATTCAGCTGGGTCGTCATGGTGTTGGTAAAGGCGTCTCCCGGGATGGTCAGGGTGTAAGACCCATCCGGATTGGCCCCCCGACTAACGTCCCCAGTCCCCGTGGAGCCGGGGTCGGTGTTTGGTACTACGCCATTGAAATTGAACACCGCTTCTTGTCCCGGAGCATAGGAGACATTTGTAATATTGTTTGTTTGTTGTTTACCATCTTCTTTTCCGTTGTTGAAAACATAATTGTAGGTACCCGTTCCGGTGACATTAAAACTTGAAACGTAATCGCCTTCCGCCTCATTGTATGTCATTTTTGTTCCCGGCCACTTAGCAAATACAGGTTGACCATCCTTGTAAACATACATGTACACGTTCTCCCAGCCTTGCGTGTTCTGATAGCGTACCCTGAACGTCCCCGTCTCGGAGCCCGTTCCGGAGCCAGAGCCGGAGGAACCGCCGCTTTCCTTATCGTTAAACTTGACGGAGGACACATTGTAGCTTTTGAACGTCACGCCCAAAAGGGAAACGATTTTCTCCTCAATTGTCACCTGGATTGTATGTACGCTCGTATCGTAGGTGATACCGGATTGGCCGCCGTTGACCTCGATGAGCGTGTAGGTATGGGTTCCGGCCTGGGTATACTGCACGTTGGGCGAAATCGTAAATTGACCGGTAACAGGGTCAGACTCCGCCGTTCCAACAACCTCGTTATTACTGTTTTTCAGCTGGAATGTGAAGTTCCGTCCGCTGGTCTGCGCTACGCCGTCCTTGAGCAGAGCCTTGGTACCGGTAATGTCCAGCTCCGGCGTGGCTGTCACAATTGTCTCTTTCTTGCCAAGGATCAGGCCGCCGTTGGTCATGATGCCGCCGCCGTGGATGTTGGAACGGTTGCCGGTGATAATCACTCTGGCAGCATTCTTCGCCGCGGCAATGGCCTCCGGATCAGGGGCTGCGGCAAGGCCAAAGAGGTAATTGGCTGTGGCATAGCCGGTTTTGCTGATTGTGATGTATGTTCCGTCACTGGAACCAGTCCAGTTCGCCGCGCCGCCGCCCAGCATCTGACCAGTAACCAGAGAAATCGGGGCGTTGCCACCTTTGCGCACGCAGAAATAGTCCTGGTGTCCGTTGAGGCGAAAGGTGTCGTTGACTTTGGCGACCGTTGAATCATCATTCTTGCCGTTTCCTCCGTCGGACATATTCACCCCACTATCGGAATTTTCGTAAATCGCCGCGCCTTCGGTATGCGTGATCAACGTCTCGCCGGTGGGGCAGGCCGCCACGCCGCCTCCATAACCGCCCGCAGTGTTGGCCGTGATCAGAGCATTGGTAATGTTCAGGTTGCCTTCCGCCTGAACAAAGATACCGCCGCCGCCCCAGTCATTGTTGGAATTCGTTATGTTATTGGTAATGTATACCTTGTTCGTTGCCTGAATCACGCCGTTGGTGCCGCCGGCGATACGAAGACCGCCGCCCTCGCCATATTCGGCGTAGTTGCTGGCAATGGTTCCGCCGCTCATCTTAAATGTGACTCCACCACCCCAGAAGCCCGCATAAATGCCGCCCCCTGCCAGACCGGAATAGTTGCCGGTCACATAGCCGCCGGTCATATTCATGGTGACATTGTTCGCCAGAGCAATACCGCCACCGCCGTACTTGTTGTTCGTATCGCCCTGGCATGTTCCACACTCACAACTCTTAGAGTTGTTGGTCACATAACCGTCGGACAGGTTCAGCGTTCCGCTGTTGACGTAGATACCGCCGCCGTTGTCCTCGTGTCCATTGATCTCATTGCCCGTCACCGCACCGCCGGAGATGTTTAGCTCCCCGCTGTTGACAAAGATGCCGCCGCCGGAACTGCCACGGTTGGCCGCAATGACACCGCCGGAGATGTTCAGCGTTCCGTTGTTGACGTAAATACCGCCGCCGGGCGTGCCGTCACTGCCGCCGCCGACAATATAGCCGCCGGACATGGTCAGCGTTCCGCTCTCCACCAGGACTATCCGTTTGCCGCTGCTGTTCCGGAGCGCACCGCCCTGGATGTCCAGTGTACCTCCGTTGACCTTAATCGCCTGGTCAGAGCTTTCATCGCACCGGATTGCGCCGGAGAGGGTGACGGTATGCTTTTCCAACTTTTCCGTCGTGCCGGTACCACTGGGCGTGGATGTTGTGATGTAATATGTCAGGGTAGAACCGTCGTCACTCAGGCTTGCCCTATTACCGTAAACATCTCCACCGGGATAGGACACGTCATCCTGAACGGTTGCCGAGTCCATAATGGTAAGCGTTGCGTTGTTTGTCACTTCAAAAAACTGATTGGCCTTGCTAATGGTCAGGGTATGCCCGTTCAAATCGATGATGGTGTTCTGCGAAATGGTCAAATTCGCGCGATTATCCCCCTCCGCCGTACAGGCATTGTCGGTCAGCTGAAATTCGCCGCCGTTGATGAACGCGTTCCCGACATAGCCGGACAGACCTCGGAAGGATAGAGCCTGTAATTCAAACATAGAGAAGTGATTCGTGTCTATCGTCACGTCGCCGTTCTCTCCGGTTTTCGCTTCCATGTCCGTGGCGGTCTGGGCATTCGTATCAATGTGGTAGACCTTGGGGTAAAGCCCCTCCGTGTCAATGCCGCTGAAGGTCACGGTCACGGAGCCGGTTGGCTCGATCTCATCCTCTCCGTGCCACAGGGTGATGTCCAGCAGGTAGCTCCGCTCCGGTTCGGCTTGTTCTTCTCCCAAAATCTGATCGCGAATCGTCCGACGCTCCCCGTCCGTCACCTCGGTCACCGTTACCGTGATTTCCCTTGCCGGATAGGGCAGGGAGGCACTCTCGCCGGTGATGGTCACGGTGATGCCGTTTTCGGTCTGCGCCGTCAGGGTAAATTCCTTCGGCCCCTCCGGCAGGTTGATATAGCCCAGAATCCCGGGGTCGTCCGCCCCATAGGTCAGCAGACGCACCGCGTCCTCCGCGTCGCCTTCCATGGCGGCGAAGCCGGAATCCGTGATCTGCGCCACCAGACCCGCCCGGTCGGCCGTGCCGTCCCCGTCCCGGTCAAAGAGCACCAGATCTCCAACCGCCGGGGTGTGGGACTGTGCCGGTTCAAAGGCGTCCGCCCAGGACGTGACCCAGCCGCCGCAGTCTCTGTCGACGCCCTCCACCCCGGCGTAATGCAGGCAGAAGGTCAGGAACATGACGTTCCAGTCGCCGTAAGGCTCCCCGCACCACGCGCCATAGCGGGTGTAGCCCTTAACCGTTTTGCCGTCCTCCGCGACAACGTAGTTTTTCGTACTCTCGGTATAGCCCAGCTGGGTTTCGGCGATGGCAAGGGTATCCTGCCGCCAATTCCCGGTCAGCGTCACCCCCGCGAAGGTCTGCTCCCATAGCTCCGCCGTCTCCACGTCCGCGCCGGGGTCCGCGTAACAGGCAAGACTGTGGGTGTGTTCCTCCGTCCCGCAGACCAACTGTCCGTTTTCATCCCGACAGGCTTCCCCGTGGGTATGGGCGTCCTTGCCGCAGAATACCGTTTCTTCCTGCTTGCAAGCCTCGCTGTGGGTGTGTTCTTCCTGTCCGCAGACCAGCTCCCAGGTGCCGTAGCACCGGGCGGTATGCACGTGCGCCGTATCGGTGCAGGTCAGCGTCCCGGTGTCCACCGACTCCGCCACCGTCTCAAAGCAGGCGTCGGAGTGCTGGTGCTCCAGAACCTGGGTCTGTCCGCATATCAGATTGCCGTCAGCGTCAAAGCAGTCGGACGTGTGACGGTGGAGGATGATCTCCGGTTTCGTGCAGACCAGCACCGGCTGAGCGTCTTCCGCCGAATCCGTGGGCAGATCGCAGCTCAGAACCTGCTCCCATTCATAGCAGGCATCGGTATGACTATGGTCACTGTCGATGCCGCAGGTCGGTTCCCGGGACGTCTTATAGCAGTTCTCGTCATGCCGGTGTTCCTCGGATTCTTCCAGGCCGCAGGCAAGCTCGGGGGTCTCGGTGTAGCAGTCATCCGTATGGACATGCTCCCCACAGACCAGATCGCCCCGCACCGACGTATAGCAGCCCTCCGCGTGGGTGTGTTCTTCCGGCAGGGCATAGCAGTCGGCAGTGTGCCGGTGTGCCTCAATCTCGGGAAGCAGACACCAGAGGCTTCCCTTTTCGTCATAGCAGCGGGAATCATGGCTGTGAACCACAAAATCGGCATACCCGCACGTCGGATTTCCGTCGGCATCATAGCAGTCCGCCGTGTGCCGGTGAATTTCCAGCGTCTCCGCGCTGCACACGGGAACCCTTTTCTCAACCGACGTCACCTGCGCATAGCAGGCGTCCGTGTGGGTGTGCTTCGGGATGTCACATTGCTTTTCCAGTGTGATCGCCGGCAGAATCAGCGCATAGGTGGTACAGAATACCACCACACCGGCAAGGACGGTCACTACCCGATGCCGGAGGCGCTTCCTTTTATGCACCTTCGTGTATTTTTCCGCATTCCGCAGAACATCATACTTCATATATCCCTTCACCATCCTTCCTATCTCAACGCACCGAAGTCCGGCAGAGGCCAGACCCGGAATACGATCCTTCCGACGATTTGCTCATCGGAAATACAGCCGACCGCAGTACTGCGGGAATCCACCGAGGTGGAACGGTGATCGCCCACACAGAAGTAACGGTTATCCGGTACCTGATAAGGCAGCGCAATGTCACATTCTCCAAGCGCTTTTTCCGTCAGGTACGGTTCCTCCAGCAGCCTTCCGTCCACGGATACATTTCCGTTTTCGTCGATATCCACCCATTGGCCGGGACCGGCAATGCAGCGCTTCACCAGAATCTTGTTCCCCAGGTAGAACGCCACCAGGTCGCCGGGTTCAAAGCCCGAGCCCTTGACGGAGAGGACAATGTCCCCCTCATTCAGCGTGGGCGTCATGGAAGACCCGTAGATCTGCAGCACGGGCATCCAGATGGTAGCCACCAGCACGGCTACAGCCGCAACAACCACAAGCGTATAGACGGTGCTGCGAAGAACGCGTTTATACCGCCGTTTGTATTTTTCTCTGCCAAGCTCCGCCTCCAGCTGTTCCAGAGTCGGGGGCTCGGGAGATTTCCACGATTTCGACTTCATAACTCTCCGCTTCCCTTTTCCGACATAAGACGCACGTTTTCCAGATATTGCTGCGCGGCTTTGTCCGCGGCCTCAAATACACGGTTCAGCTGCAGCGCCGCCTCCGCAAGGGAACCGGCTTTTTCAACCGCTATTCTGCGATCCCGGAGCTGCGCCTCCGCACGCTCCAGCCTGATTTTCAATTGACGGTTTTCTTCCGTCTGCGCAATCAGCATTTCCAGCAGCTCGCTCCGGCTTAACCGTCTCAGTTCCTTATCCGTCATCCGACTTCCCTCCAATCCGCGCTTACGGCTGAAAGCAGAAAAAAGCAGCGGTCATTTTCCTGCCCGTCATTCCCACAATGTAGCTAAAAGACCTGATTCCCGGTAAAATACGGGAATTGGAATCGTTTCCAATCTCTTAATACAAATGATATCACGTTTAACACGTAAATGCAACCATTGATCGTCGAATATTGCGGGTCAGAATTAACGAATTTTCAGCTTTATTTTTGTTAATTATTCCCCAACTCCGGAAATAAGACGAAGCATTCCCGCCATCCATGCGCTTCTGCGCAGGAGATTCTGGAGGACGTATCGGAAATGCCCGGA
>ULXW01052307.1_pt1 | contig 13264 bp, 7 predicted proteins | sample 1961661 | NCBI WGS metagenome assembly ULXW01 (sample SAMEA4835849, study PRJEB28245) | human gut metagenome | biome: gut microbiome; material: fecal sample | place: Denmark | collected 2008 | reverse complement strand
CCGCCATAAGGTCGATCAGATGAAGCGCGAGGCTGAGCTGAAGCAGGAGCGCTACCGCATGACGGCTCAGGTTGCGTCGCTCGAAGAGAAAGAGAAGCTGGTAAACGCCGTCAGGACGATTATGCGCGACAGCGGCGACATGCCGGCCGAGACGGCGAAGAAGCTCGACTCGACGCTGCGTCTTCACGATTCCACCGAGGTTGAGCGCGAGAGCTTCATTCAGATCCATGACCGCCTCAGTCCCGACTTCACGCGCCGGCTGAAAGAGGCCGTGCCCGACCTGAGCGAGTCGCAGCTCAGGCTGGCGGCATACGTGGCGTCGGGGATGACGGGGCAGCAGATAGCGCGTGTGCTCAGCATTTCCTACGACTCGGTGAAGAAAGCGCGCTACCGCCTTCGTCAGCGCCTCGGCCTCGACCGCGGCGACTCCCTCGAGGACACCCTGCGCCGCTTCAGCGAGTAGCCGCCCGATAGGCCGAATAGGTTTTGGCAAAATCGTTGCGTCATCAAACCCGTCCGGGCGTAGGGACGTGCCTTAATGCCATTAACTTAAAATTCTTCCGAGCAAGTTATCCTATCCGGGCGTAGGGACGTGCCTTCGGCACGTTTCAAAAGTGATTGATTGTCAATGCGCTACGTTAGTGGTGCGTCAAACGTGCATTTCGTATATGATTGGTAAACATCGTGTTGCAGCCAAACGTGCCGAAGGCACGTCCCTACGCCCGGGCGGTTTTTATTGATTGTTATTAATCACATTTTGGATTACTCGGGGGAGTAGTTCTTGGCGAGGCCGCCTTCGGCGGTTTCTTTGTAGAGCGAGGGGATGTCGTGGCCGGTCTCTTTCATGACCTGGGTGAGGCGGTCGAAGGAGACACGGTGGCCGCCGTCGCTGAACGAGGCGTAGATGTTGGCGTCGAGGGCTCGGGCGGCGGCGTAGGCGTTGCGCTCGATACAGGGAATCTGAACGAGGCCGCAGACGGGGTCGCAGGTCATTCCGAGATGGTGCTCGAGGCCCATCTCGGCGGCATATTCGATCTGGGCCGGGGAGCCGCCGAAGAGCTGACAGGCGGCTGCGGCTGCCATGGCGCAGGCTACGCCGACTTCGCCCTGACAGCCGACTTCGGCGCCGGAGATCGAGGCGTTCTGCTTGACGACGTTGCCGATGAGTCCGGCCGTGGCGAGGGCGTGGAGGATGCGTTTTTCGGGGAGGTTGCGGCTTTTCCAGATATGATAGAGCACACCGGGGAGCACGCCCGACGAGCCGCAGGTCGGGGCTGTCACGATTACGCCGCCCGAGGCGTTCTGCTCGCTGACGGCCAGAGCGTAGGCGAAGGTCAGTCCGCGGCTCTTGAGGTTGTCGCGGTAGCCTTCGGCCTTGACGTGGTATTGGGCGGCCTTGCGGCGCAGGTTGAGCGGGCCGGGGAGGCGTCCCTCCTGGGCGAGACCGTCGGTGACCGACTGCTTCATCGTCTCCCAGACGCGGTGGAGATATTCCCAGATTGCCGGGCCTTCGCATTCTTCGACGTATTCCCAAAAATCGCGGCCTGTCTGCTCGCAGTAGGCCATTATCTCGCTGAGCGAGTTTTTAGTGTAGACGTCGGGGGTTTCGGCTTCGTCGGGGTCGCCTTCGATTTTTATGGCGCCTCCGCCGACGCTGTAGACGGTCATCTCCAGCGCCTTGCGTCCGTCGACTGTGAGGCCTGTGAGTGTCATGGCGTTGGGGTGGTAGGGTAGGAAAACGTCGGGTTCCCAGACGATTTCAACCTTATGGCCGCGGCGTTCGAACTCGCTGATTATGGCGGCGTCGGTGAGGTGGCCCTTGCCTGTCGCTGCGAGCGAGCCGTAGAGCGTCACACTGAAGCTGACGGCGTCGGCGGGGCAGCGGCGCAGGAATTCTATTGTGGCGGCACGCGGGCCCATCGTGTGGCTCGACGAGGGGCCGTTGCCGATACGGAATATCTCTTTTATGGATTTCATGCTATATAATAATGTGGGAGAGGGTCAGTATTCGCTGAAGAGGCGCGGCTTGATGACTATTCCGACGCGCACGCGGCTGCGGAATTGATTGTAATCGAGCATACATTCGCCGTAGCCGTTGTAGAACTGGAGAAAGAGGAACTGGTTGTCGCGGCGGAAAATGCGGTAGCCCAGCTCTATGATGGTGTTATAGTTGAGCTTCCAGCCGCGGCGCTTGACGAGCACCACCGAGGCTGTGAAGCGCCGGTTGCGCGAGGTGAACTCCGTTCCGACCTGATAAATTCCGCTGTAGTCGAGGATGTCGCGGTTGTTCTGGCCGTCGACGATAGGAATCCACACCTTGCCGTGGACTGTCACCTGCGGGTCGATCATTATCGAGGCCGCCAGAGAGATTTTGTTCCACGAGCGTGAGGCGAGTCCGTCGCGGCCGTTGCTCTCATGCTCGGCCATGAGCGTGACCTTTCCGACATAGCGGTTCTTGACGAAGAGCGGTTTGGCGAGACCTATACCGGGGTTGAAGTTCAGGTCGACCATCGGCATTGAGTTTTCCAGGACGTTCCACCAGCATTTCTGGGAGTAGAACAGATAGAGGTAGGTTCCGAAAGGGAGCGTCGAGCGTGTCAGTCGCTGCTGAATGGAGATCTGGAACTTTATGTCGGTGTTGGTTTTCGTCGGGGTGTGGTTCACCGACGTGCCGAAAATGAAGTAGTTGTCTTTGTAGAGTCCGAAATACGGGCCCCGGTCGAAAGCGCGGCGCACACTGTCGGTGTCGACACGCTCGAGCGAGTCGGTGACGATCTGGGCTCCGGCGGCCATCGATACCGCCGCCAGAAAAACAGTCGCTATCAGACGCAAAAGGCGGGTCATATCAGCGGCAAAATTACAAAAAATATCGTCACGCCGGGCAGGCGCCGGCGATAATGGCGACAGCCTCGGCCGGGTCGGCTGTCAGGCTGTAGTCGGCGTGGCCGAAGAGTAGATCTTCAGCCTCGCGCAGCTGGGCGTCGAGAGGATTGTAGTAGCCCCGGGTGTTGAGTATGACGATCTCGCCCTGCCAGAGGCCGAGCTTGCGCCATGTCAGGGCCTCGAGAAGTTCCTCGAAAGTGCCGATTCCGCCGGCCAGAGCAATGACACCCGAGGCGAGACCGAGCATACGGGCTTTTCGCGAGTGCATGTCGGGCGTGACGATCTTCTCGGTCAGGGCCGGATGGGCCCAGCCGCGGTTGTCCATAAATTCGGGAAGCACGCCGACGGCGCGTCCCCCTGCCTCGATGCAGCCGTCGATAGCGGCTCCCATCATTCCGAATTTGCCACCGCCGCATACCAGTCCGAAGCCGGCGCGGGCTATCGAGCGGCCGGTCTCGACGCCCGCTTCAATGAATTCCTGATCGATTCTGGCGCTCGAAGCGCCGTAAACAACAATATTTTTCATTTCTATGGCAAAGATAACACACGTTAACCTACTGAAACATAACCGGCTATAATGAATTAACAATTTTTAGTAATCGCAAGTGCTGTTTTTTATTTGCGTTTCGTTTTGAAAATTCAACCTTTCGTTCTACCTTTGCAACGAATCAAAGGATTATTATATTTTATAATTCCCGCGATAAAATCGCAACCACACGATTCACGCTTTATACCAGCAGCTACTTGACAATTAACCGAAAACCATAATACCTAACCAACCAAATCTCTGATATGCACAGAAATCTTGCAGTTTCAGCCTTGGCCATGGCCGTTGCCGTGACAACGCTGACATCCTGTGACCACCAGGAGTTCACCAGTGAAAAGGAGGATGCAAAACGCATCGACGTTCAAGTTCTTTCGCCCGAGCTTCAGAAGGTGCGCGACTACGTGCCCCTCTATGCTGTAATCGCCCACCGCGGTTCAACATTCTGGGCTCCCGAGGAAACCGAAGCCTCGTGGCGCTGGGCCCGCAATATGGGTGCAGACTATCTCGAGAGCGACATGCAGGCAACCAAAGACTGTATCGTTCTTGCCAACCACGACGAGAACCTCGCCCGCACGACCAACGTCGAAGATGTCTACAGCGAATATGTTCCCGCATCGCGCAAAGACTTCTACCGTTCGTTCAAGAAAGCCGACGGAACCCAGGCCTTCACCGAAGCCGACATCCAGGAACAGTATAACCTCGATGTCGCCAACTTCCGTCCGTACTACACGATGAGCTACTACTACCACGAGCTTCTCGCCCTCGACGCCGGAAAATGGTTCAACGACTCAAGCCCCGAGCAGGCCCGCGAAGGTTTCACAGACAACCACCTCTATGTAAGCGCCCTGCGCGACCAGATCGCATACGCCGAGGGTAAATGCCTCAACCGCGACGCCCAGGGCGAGCGCGTTCTGACCTACAAGATCAAACCCGAATATGAAGGCATGAGCCTCAAGGAGATCCGCGAGAAGATGCCGCAGGCCAAATATATGGCATTCGTGGAATATGACTGGGCCAACGCATACGTAGCCGACCCGAAGGACAACGGCAACCGTCCCGGCATCTACATCGAATTCAAGGAATCGTGGCTGAACCCGTCGAACATGGAGCAGCTCGTCTACAACGACCTGACCGCCTGCGGCTGGAACATCATCGAGAAGCCCGAAGCTGAAAACGCTCCCTTCTATGTAAATGGCAAGGTCAACATCGCCAACACCAACGGTAAGGTTATCCTCCAGACGTTCTCGTTCGACGCCCTCCGCCGCGCCAACGACATCTTCAAGGGCCGCGTGCCGATGTGCTATCTCCTCTGGGAAGGCACCTACGCAACCGACGTGACCTACGCCACTCCGACCGGCTATGCCGCAGTCATCAAATGGGCTCAGGACAACGGCGCCCACATCATCGGCCCGGCTATCTCAGGCGCTCCCAACAACTATCCCGAGATGAACGCTCCCTGGCAGGCCTACATGATCCGCAAATCGGGCATGATCAACCATCCCTACTCGTTTGACTCATATGCCCAGATGGGTAAATACATGGGTGTATACAACTATGGTATCGAAACCAAATTCGACGACCTGATGAAAATTACCGTCGACCCGACCCAGTACACCGTGTTCGACTCGCCTGTCTCGCTGCCCATCTATATGGACGGATTCTTCACCAACCGCACAGAAATGTCGCTGCGCTATATGATCGAACAGGGCTTCCGCTGCAACGCCAAGCTCCCCAACCCCTTCACCAACAAGATCTACAACAACGCCGAGGCTCCCTCAGTTGTGCCTGACGCTGAAACAGTTCTTGAAGACCTCGGCTACTACAGATAAGCCGCTTCGGTTGACTTTCGATATAATTCATTCAACGACTAACGACAAAAATCCAAAACAATGAAGAAATATTTCGCGCTGCCCCTTATGGCCGCTGTATGTCTGACCGCCGGAGCCCAGGACTTTGACAATTCCCCGACCGTCAACATCGAGAAAAACGATATGAAATTCACCGTAGGTGCCCGCATGATGGGCGATGTAGCCTACTATCACAGTGATTTCACCAACCTGAAGTCAGGCGCTTCGCTGACCGATGCCCGCATCCGCACATCGTTCACCTACAACGACTGGTACTTCTATGCCGACTTCGGCTTCGGCGGCGGCAAGTTCTCGCAGAAGAACATCTTCGCCCAGTGGAGCAAAGAGAACTCTGTAGGCGGCGTCAACTCGATCAAAGCCGGTTATTATAATGACCCCGGTTCCATGGCCCGCAACACCTCGCTCGGTTCATACCACTTCATCTCGCGCCCGGGCTCGACAATGGCTCTCGGACTCGGCCGTGAACTCGGTATCACCTACAAGTTCCGCAACAATATGTGGTTCGCCCAGCAGGGTATCTTCACCGACAACAGCTACAACGAGCAGTCGGTTGGCTTCGGCGGCGTAAGCCTCTCTGGTCGCTGGCTTGTTCGCCCGATCAACACCGAGGACATGACCTTCCATATCGGTGCCAACTTCAGCTGGACCCACCTCGGCGGTGGCGAAGTCACCAACAACATTATGAAGAAGACCCTGACCCTCGGCCAGCCCATGGAAACCTACGTTGACGGTAACGAAGACATGGTAAGCGCCGTTCTCCCCTGGGCTAACAATGTTGTGAACGTCGGCGCAGAAGTTCTCTTCCGTGTTCCGAAATTCTTCGCCCGCGGTGAATTCCTCTACAAACACCTGACCAAGAAACGCGACAGCTACTCGCTCTTCGAGGATGCCCAGAACAACATCGACGCATGGGGCACATACGAAGCATGGCTTGCTGCCAATCCTCTGCGTAACAACAATTTCTACGGCGGATATATCGAGGTCGGTTACCAGATCTTCGGCAAAGGCTACCGCTATAACAATGCCGACGCCGTTCTCGGCGGTCTCGACGGCAAAGCTCTCGAAGTTGTTGCCCGCTGGAACTACACCGGACTCAACGATGTTGTCGATGGCGAATATTACGACGTCAGCCGCGACCAGTACTATCCCGACGGCTACAAGGCTGACTGGCCTTACAATTCGTCGAGCGTAGGCGGCGGTAATGTCAACAGCTTCACCATCGGCGTGAACTTCGCTTTCAACAAGTATGTCCAGGTTATGGCCGACTACACCTACAACCGTCTGAGCCGCGACAAACTCCCCTTCGACCGCGACATCCACGCTCTCCAGGGCCGTCTGCAGTTCACATTCTAAGCAAATCCGGTTCTCCGAATAGTCGAGGGCGCCCCGCGGGGCGCCCTCGTTGTTGTTTCTGATGTTTCTGATGTTCCTGATGTTTCTGATGTTTCTGATGTAGCTGATGTAGCTATCTTAGATGGAAAAAGAGCGCCGCGCGGCCTCAGGCCGTGCGGCGTTTTGTTGTCGGGGTGAAAGGATTCGAACCTTCGACCCCCTGCTCCCAAAGCAGGTGCGCTAACCGGACTGCGCTACGCCCCGATAAACAACACCGCAAAGATACGAATTATTTGCGGTGTGTGCAAGTATGGCGATCAGTGACGGACGATGCGGATGAGCCACTGCTCGGGGGTGTCTTCGACGTATTCCACGGGGATCCCGGCGTCGGTGAGGCGTGTGGCCATCTCCTGAGCGGGCGGAAGCTGGTGGGCGTGGATTCCGAGCTCGGCATTGGCGGCGTTGGCGGCGTCGCGTCCGCAGCTCTGGGCGAGTGTGACCGAGCCGGCGCCGGCGAGGTTGTGGTAGTAGAGGCGCATGATCGTTTCCATCGGCTGTTCGAGATGGGGAAGCACGTCAAGAAGAATCACGCGGTCATAGAGCGAGTGGACGGGGTCTTTCTCGATGTCGGTCAGCATGAAGCGCACGGGCAGGGGGAGGCCGGCGTGTTTGTCGTGGGCCACGGCGAGCATTTCGGAGGCGATGTCGACGGCGTCGATGTTGCCGAAGGGGCCTATTGATTTTGCGAGCAGGGGCAGGAGGGTGCCTGTGCCTGTTCCGACGTCGAGCACAGTGTCGCCGCGGTGAACTTTTGCGAAGTCGATGATATGTTGCAGCTTGGCGTTGTCGGGGCGGTTGGGGCGCTCGTCGTAGCCGGCTGCTACGGAGTTGAAGAATTTAGCGGTTGAAGTCATTTGGCGAATGTGTTATAATTTTGGGATAAAGGTAGCCAAAAAAATCCAAACGGGCGCCAGCTTTTTAGATTTTTTAGAGGTGGATGGAAAAAGAAAGGGCGCCCGGCGAGGGGCGCCCTTGAGCGGCACGGGGCCGCGGGAAGTGCTTATTTCACGAGGATCTTTTCAACTTTGTTGCCCTGACGGCGGATGACGATCTGGCCGGGAGCGGGCTCTTCGAGGCGAACGCCCTGGAGGTTGTAGTATTCAACCGGGGTTGTGTCGATGGTTACAACTTCTTCGATACCGTCGCTGGTGACGTAGGTCACTTTGATAGCGGAGCACGAGGGATTGTAGGTTGTGCCCGACGAGTTGGGGTTGCTCTTGAGGAAGTGGAAGTCAACCGAAGCGGCTTCGCCTGTCCAGATGTTGTCGGTGAGGGTTCCGGTGCTGGCGGTCGAGTTCTCGAAGTTCGAGGTGTACTGGCAGACGAACTCGATGCGTTTCAGTGTGACACCTGTTCCGGCTATAGTGGCGGTGTTGTCGCCGTAGAAGCGGAGGTCGGTGACATTCTTGGCCGAGGTGAACACGCGCGGAGCGTTCTTGTCGTTGGTGCCGCGGCTGAGGGTTATCGAGGTCTTGCCGGCAGTGAATGTGCGGCCGTCAAGTTCTATGCCTTCGCCCGAAGCGGGAGCCTCGAAAGGATCGCTGAGGGTTGTCGGATCCTGGAAGTTGTAGGTGGCAGTCTCTTCGGTGGGCTGGACGGGACCGGGTTCGCCGCCTTCGCCGTAGGTAACGATGACTTTCTGCATCGAGGGCGAGTATTTGCCCTGCGAGTCTTTGGCCCATGAGAAGGTTACCGAGGTAGCGTCGCCTGTCCAGACAGCGTCGGCGAGCGAGCCGCTGTCGGCCTTAGAGTTGTCGTAGTTGGCGGGATAGGCTGTCACGAACTCGATGCGGGTGATCGAAGCGCCGTTGGTCGAGCTGATGGTTGTCGAACCGCCGTTGTAGACGCGGAGCTCGACTTCGCTTTCTTCGTTCGACTTGTAGAGGCGCGGCGAGGTGTTGTTCGTGCCCTTGTCGTTGACGAGGGTGATGACACCTGAGGTGAAGGTTACGCCGCTGACGTCGACAGCGTTATCGGCGCCTGCGCCGGGCATATTCTGTGCGGGGCTGAGCGAGCCGGGCTGGGTGAAGTCGAATGTAGCGGTGTTGTCGCCGGGGTTGACGGGAGTGCCGCCGTTGTCTTCGAAGCGGGTGGGGAAGAGGACAACCTCGATGTTGTCGCCGATCTTGGTCTTGCCGATGAAGCCGTAGATGTCGGCGTCGTCAGCGGCAGCGACGTTGGTCACGGTCTTGCTCCAGCGGTTCCAGAGGGTGAAGGTGGCTCCGTCGGCGGTAACGGTGAACTGGCGGTCGGTTTCGGTAGCTTCGACTTTAGCGCTTTCGAGGCGGACATAGTGGAGAAGGTTGGCTTCGGTCACCTTGTCGCCGGTGATGAGCTGGGGAGCTTCGGGAGCGCCGTCGTAGCCCTTGGCGAAGGTCGAGGCAACGGGGATGATTTCGGGCATTCCGTTGTATTCCTCATAGTGGCCGGTGGCGCCGGCTGCGATAACCTGACCGTTGGTGTATTCCTGAGCTACGTCGCCATAGACGAATCCGTAGGTGTCGGCCTGCTTGACGAAGAGATCCTTGCCGTTCTGGTAGAGGACTGTCAGAGCAGCGTTGATGGCCTCGTCGGCAGCGGGCTTGGCCTGCATCCATTCGGCGAGCGAAGAATAGCCTTCGCCGGGCTGGGGAGGATTGGGGGTGTCGCCGCCGCCTTTGACGAAGATTTCGATCTTCGAGATGCGGATCTGTCCGGCTTTGGTGTCGCCGTCTTCGCCGAGAGTGGCTTTCTCACCGACGGTGAAGGTGATCGACGAAGCGTCGCCGGTCCATGTCATCTGGGTGTCACCCTTGGCCTGGGTTGCCATGGTGCCGACAGAGGGTGTGAAAGTTGTGTAGCGGTATTTGGCGTCTTCGGCGAGGGTGAAGACGATCTTCTCGATTTCTTTGCCCGAGATTGTCAGGTCGTTCTTGGCGTAGAGGCGCAGAGCTGCTGTGGCTGCGTGGTACTGCGGGTCGGTCGAACCGCCGTTGTTGACAGCCTTGGCGTTGATGCCGTCGACTGTAACGTCGAGAGCGTCGGCCGAGTGGTTGGCGTAGACGATGGTGACGTTGGTGGGCTGGTCGGGATCGACGGGGGTCGAGGCGGCTTTGACGGTCAGCACATACTGGGCCGAGCCGGCTTCGAAGTCGTCGTTGGCGGCCGAGGTGGCCATGATTGTGGTTGTTCCTTCGGTCAGAGGGGTGACGACGCCTGTGGCGGCGTCAACGGTGGCGACAGCGGGGGTCGAGCTTGTGTAGCTGATGGCGGCTGTCGTTGCGAAGGTGAGCGTCGGGGCAGTGAAAGCCTCGCCTATTGTAGCTTCGGCTGTAGCGGCTGCGAATTCGAGACCTGCGGGCTGCTTGACAACGGGAACGTCGGCCTTTTCGCCGTAGATGGCGGGCAGCGAGGCGCTTGCGGCGGCGTCGGCTGTCAGGCTCGAGAATGTATTATATTTGCTCTGATAAGCGATGACGTTACCGCGGCCTACGTTGGTGATCGTGGCGAGGCCGTCGGCGAAAGTCACTGTCCAGAGGGCGTTGGTGGCAGATGCTTTGTCGGCAAAGGTGTTGAAGCTGTTGTGGGTAGCGTCCATGCCGTAGTATTTGCCGTTGGCGTCCTTGATATAGAACTGGCCTGCCTCGTCGCCAGCTTCGAAGGTGAAGAGATTGGCGTCGGAAGCAACGAGCTTGCCGTCGGCGAGAGCGACCTCGGTTGCCGGCATGTAGTAGCCTGTGGCAATCGGGCCTGCGAGACGGGTATTGTCGGCAAGGAGGAAGTATGAGCCTCCGGCTTCAATGGCCGAAAGAAGTTCGGCGGTGACGGTCTTGACAGCAGTGAGAGTGAGAGTGACCACAGCGCTCGGCTCTTTGCCGTCGGCAACTGCGATAGCCTTGATGACGAAAGTCTCGCCTGCTGTTGTGGCGGCGGGAACGTCGATACCGGCGGCGGTGTAGACTGTCGACGAGGTTGTCGGGGTGGTGTTGTCGGTAGTGTAGTAGACGGTAGCGCCTTCGGGAACGTTCATCTTGACGTTGAGGGCGTCCCAATATTCACCTGTTCCACCGACGTAGTCAACGAACGAGGGAGCCTCGGTATATTCGACCGAGCTGCCGCCATCGGCGTAGTTCACTGTGATCTTATTGAAGAAAGCACAATAAGTCGTAGTGATGACAAGTTCCTGAACCGGAGCATTGGCGTTGATTACGAAGGTATAATCTTTGAAATCAGCGTCCTCAGGATTGGCGTTAGCTGATTTGTCGAATGTTACCGTTACATCATTGATTGTGACATCAGGCTTTTGCGAGGCATTCTTCGCGCCGCAACCATTGACAACAATCGATGTGATTTTTTTCTGACCTGCGGCAGAGAGTGTGAATGTGATGTTTCCGGCGTTTTTGTTAGGGCCGATTTTAATGCCACCGGTTCCGGGTGAACAATTAGATGTTGCTTTGATGGCCGAGAAATAGTTTGCGCCCTCCGAGAACACGTCTGACAAAGCAGTCGAGGTCGTATAAGCGGGCTGGTTGTTGTCGGAGCCACGCTTAAACGTCGCGGAGAAAGAGCCATCCTGCGCCCAGACGGCTATGAAGCCGAACAGACACAAAAAGGTAAGTAATAGTTTTCTCATGTTTAATTTATTTGGTTAACTTATAGATGAATAATCCCGATAGGCGATAGTCACCGCAAAGTTATAAAACGCTGTCGAAATTTTCAAATATTCGGGGAGAGATTTCAGCTGAAAATTCGGCAAATTTAATCTAAATTTAATCTGAGCCGGGCAGCGCGCTAAAATAAGCCCTATAGGCCATATAGACCCTATATTTATAAGCCTTATAAAAATTATAAATCTTATAATCCCCAGCGAGCGACAATTATTGTGTTTGACAACATATTGTTTGGCTATTTCGTCGAAAAGTGTTACTTTCGTAGCCGACCCGCGAACCGGGCCTGTGTCTATTCTTAACTTCTAACCTTTAACTGATTGAATGAGTTACCTTAAATTTGATAAAAGCCTGATGATTAATCTCGAGCAGTCGCTCCGCAAGGAGATGCTCCGAACCAATCAGTCAGGCGCTTATCACTGTACTACGGTCGTTGACTGCAACACGCGCAAGCAACACGGCCTGCTGGTAATCCCCATCAAGGAATTCGGCAATACGAGCCACGTGATGCTTTCGTCGATGGATGTCACCGTTATTCAGCACGGCGCGCCGTTCAACCTCGATCTCCACCGCTATCAGGGGGGTGTCTACTCCCATCAGGGGCACAAATATATCCGCGAATATGACTGCGAGAGCGTTCCGCGGACAACCTATCGCGTCGGCGGTGTCATTCTGACCAAAGAGAAAATCTTCATAAGCCACGAAAACCGTCTGCTGATCCGCTACACCCTCGTCGAGGCCCATTCGCCGACAATGCTCAGGCTGAGGCCCCATCTGGCTTTCCGCGAGGCGAACGCCCTCGTGCAGGCCAACGACAAGCTCAATCCGGAGTGTCCCGAATGCGCCAACGGAGTTTCGGCGTGTCTCTATCCGGGCTATCCGCGGCTTTACATGCAGTTCAACCACCGGCCTGAGTGGCACTACGAGCCGAACTGGTATAACGGCTTCGAATATGTCAAGGACATGGAGCGCGGCGTCCCCTACGTCGAAGACCTGTGGGTTCCGGGCTATTTCGACATCCCTATAAAGAAAGGTGAGTCGATAATCTTCTCGGCCGGCGTCAGCGAGATTCAGCCGCGTCAGCTCTCGAAGATGTATGAACGCGAGATAGCGTCGCGCACGTGCCGCTCGTCGTTCTTCAACTGCCTGAAGAACGCCGTGAAGCAATGCTATATCAAGGAGGACGACAAGATGTATCTCATCTCGGGTTTCCCCTGGGGCAAGATTCTTGCGCGCAACACCTTCATGGCGCTTCCGGGCGCTACCATAGCCATAGACCATAAAGATGACTATCACGCCATAATGGCCACCGCCGCCGAAGAGCTCGAACGGTTCATGGCCACGGGCGAGACTGTCGGCAACCGCATCGCCGGCATCGACCTGCCTGACATTCCGCTATGGACGCTGTGGGCGCTCCAGCAGTATGCCCGCTCCTACGGTTATGAAGAGACGCGCGAGCGTTATCTCGGACTGGTGGCAGGTCTCGTCGACTACGTTGCCGAAGGACGCCACCCGAATCTCTTTATCGACGAGCGCGGAATGCTGTCGACCGACGGCTCGGTGACTCCCGTGTCGTGGATGAACGCCGCTCTCGACGGCAAGCCCGTAGTGGCCCGCAGCGGCTATCTGGTGGAATTCAACGCGCTATGGTATAACGCACTGGTGTTCGCCTCGAAACTCGTCGAGGAAGTTCCGGAGATGGCCGAGGCCGCCGGGCGCTGGACGGCGCTCGCCGAAAAGCTCAAGCCGGCGTTTACCGACACCTTCCTCAACGACTACGGCTATCTCTATGACTATGTCGACGGCACCTACGCCGACCCGAGCGTGCGCCCCAACATGGCTGTCGCCATCGGACTCGACTATTCGCCGCTCGACCGCCGACAGCGCAAGAAAGTGCTCGACGTCGTCACCCGCGAACTGCTGACCCC
>ULXW01016128.1_pt1 | contig 13316 bp, 10 predicted proteins | sample 1961661 | NCBI WGS metagenome assembly ULXW01 (sample SAMEA4835849, study PRJEB28245) | human gut metagenome | biome: gut microbiome; material: fecal sample | place: Denmark | collected 2008 | reverse complement strand
CCCCCAGCCATATTCTGCATATTGGCGACACCGTTTTCTTTGGGACAAAGGCAGACTATCTCCAAAGCCCGCAAGGGCGGCTGTTTGACGTGAAGAAGGGCGGTGACAGCCAATGACTGCTATCTTGGAAAAGCTGACTCTCTATTGGGCATATCCCTTTGTCCGCTATGCGCTCATTGTCGGTGTGCTGATCGCGCTTTGCTCCTCCCTGCTGGGTGTGACGCTGGTGCTGAAGCGGTTTTCCTTCATCGGTGACGGTCTCTCCCACGTGGCGTTTGGCGCAATGGCGATTGCCGCCGTGCTACAGATCACCAACAAAATGCCCCTTGTAATGGTCATTACCATCCTCAGCGCCGTGCTGCTCCTGCGCACCGGGCAGAATACGAAAATCAAGGGCGACGCCGCCATCGCCATGATCTCGGTGGGGGCACTTGCCGTCGGCTATCTTCTGATGAACATTTTCTCCACCTCGTCCAATCTTTCGGGCGATGTGTGCAGCACGCTGTTCGGCTCCACCTCCATTCTGACGCTGTCCCCCGTAGAGGTATGGCTGTGCGTGGGAATGTCGGTGCTGGTCGTAGCGGTATTCATCCTGTTTTACAATAAGATCTTCGCCGTGACCTTTGACGAGAGCTTCGCAAGGGCGACCGGCACGAAGGCGGGGCTTTACAACCTGCTGATCGCCGTCGTCGTTGCGGTCATCATTGTGCTGGCGATGAACCTTGTGGGTTCCCTGCTGATCTCCGCACTGGTGATCTTCCCGGCGCTGTCCGCCATGCGGATGTTCAAGAGCTTTCGCAGTGTGACCATCTGCGCGGCAGTCCTTTCGGTTTTCTGTGCGCTGCTCGGCATTTTGGCGTCCATTCTCGCCGGTACGCCGGTAGGCTCCACCATCGTTGCCGTTCAGATCGGCGCTTTCGGTCTGTCGTGGCTGATGGGCACGGTACTTGGAGGTGTTCGCAGATGAAAAAACTATTGTGCGTTTTGCTGATTGCCCTAACTCTTGTCCCTCTCGCCGCCTGCGGCCGTGAAAAAGATAAAGTGACTGCTGCAGCTGATTCAGCCGATAACCAAGCGCCAGAGGCTTCTGTTTCACAAAAACAACCCTCAGAAAAGAAATCGGAGTCTAAGCCTGCAGCCTCTGAACCAATGCAAAGCACAGACGGTGTTGATGTTGACCTCACAAGGATTAGCAGTACAATGGTATATTCCGAAGTCTATAATATGATGAACGCCCCCGGTGATTATATTGGAAAAACCATTAAAATGACGGGACAATTTGTATATTACGAAAACCCTGATACGAAAGCCCAATACTTCACCTGTATCATTGGCGATGCAATGGCTTGCTGCTCACAGGGATTGGAGTTTGTACTGACCGGTAAGCATACCTATCCGGATGATTATCCGGAGCTGGGCAGCGAGATTACGGTTAGTGGTACATTTGAGTTATATAAGGAAGGAGACAACCGATATTGTCGGTTGGTTGATGCGGAAATGATTGGGCAATAAAGCAGCAGCCTGCAAAAAAACAGACAGCTTTCCGCCTAAGTCGTATTTCTGCGTGAGAGTCGGCGAAAGCTGCCTGTTTTGCTATTGAACTGACTATCGGCGCGATAGCGAGGCATTTTGACCATAGCTTTGTCATCTGCTTCTTCACCGTATATGAGCATTGACTTTGCGGCATTCAGCCTATAGCAGGAACTCTCAAGGTTTCACTTGCAAAATGGCAGAATCCCTGCTATAATGTTTATGTAAGTTTCAGAATTGCCACCGAGCAATTACAGTGAATGAGTAACACAGTGCCTGAGGATGAACATCTTCAGGCACTTTTTTGTTTCTTCTGCCTCTCACAAACAGAGGCACAGACGGGGACGGCGGGGAGTATGCCCCCTCCCTGCTATCAATTTCATATCTGGGATCCTTGGATCCAAAAGCGCTTAGAGAGCTTCGGTTCTTTAAGTGCTTTTTTATATAGATCGGAGCCTAACCGCTCCCTTACCCTTTGCTCCGGGGAGCCTTTCGGCACACCCGTACAGATAGATATTATATGCAGGAATGCAGAAAGGAAATGCCAGTGGAAGACGATTACATGATGGTGATCATCCCGTGTATTGCGGAGATTGCCGCCTCAGATACGCCTGAACGAGTCAAAAAGCTCCGCCTTGGAGCCGTTAGCGAGCTTCAGCGGTATCTGCATCATTACCGGCAGCTTGGCTATGCTCTAACGCTCCTTTCCGTTCATAGAGGGTTTGGGACACTTCCCAAGGGTCTGCCCCAACAGGCGATAGCCTGTGAGGGTACAAGCAATTTTCAGCCGCCGCGCCGCAGCGCGGGAGGTCGAAAATACGGAAGTGGGTACCCGCTTCCTATGCTTGCTGCGAAAGTTATTCCCTCATTCTCTATACCACAAGAAAAATGGATTTTGCCAACCGGCGGAAAAACATTTACATTCTTGCTCTTGAATACAACTTAAAAAAATGCTATACTTATATACAAGTATCTGCCTGCACTTTCGGCAGATTGATTTTTGCGCATTAGTTAGAGGCAGCCAACCGCAAGGAGGTGTTGACTTATTATTATTTCATACCCTGAGGCTCGTTTTGTTCCCACCGCTGTAAGCATTGCTGCATCAAGTCAGATTATGCAGGCGAATAAAACAGCCGATAATCAATATCTCATTCCCCTCATGGACGGTATTATTGAAAACATTGATATTGCCGATGGAATATTGTTGACAACATCAGAGTTTGTTTCACAGGAAGATATTGAAATGACAACAACACACGACGATTTGAGCCTGTTTCAGATTTCCTTTTGCATTGATGGCAATATGGAGTGGTCTTACATCAATAACGAGGTTGTTCATCAATTTCAAATTGCGGCACAGCAGAGCCAAGTACGCTACGGAACATTTAAGGAGTGCCGAAGTAAAATAAGCGGAAACAGAAAATTCAAAGGCATTAGCATTACTTTGGATGAAAAAATCTTTGAGCAAATTTTCACCTGTATCAAAATAAGGGGGGCATTATATGATACAAGAAAAACAGCGCCCGTAAGAGTATATACCTACACACCAAACATCAGTAAAATTCTCTCTGAAATCCTTGCTTGCCACTTTTGTGATGAAATGAAAAAAATCTATCTGCAAGGAAAAATTTTTGAGTTAATTGCTGTTTACTGCGACGAGGTTATTTGCAAATCTCCTACAAATGACTTTGGCATCCGTATTAGTGTGGAAGATTACAATGCGCTGTTGAAGGCGCGGGAATTTATTGGTGAAAACTTTGCCCACCCCCTCACAATTCCAATTGTTGCAAAGGCGATTGCTATCAACGAGCAAAAATTAAAGGATGGATTTAAGCGGTGCTTTGGAGTTACAGTTAATGATTATGTTGTAGAAAAACGGCTGGAAGCAGCGATACGATTATTGAAAACTGGAAAACATACAGTGCAGGAAGTGACATGGATGGTGGGGTATTCTCATACGGGATATTTCATCGAGCTTTTTCGGAAGTATTATGGAATATCCCCCGGCGAAATGTTAAAAAACAATAGATAAGAACTTCGTGTAAGTCTGAAAAGACCGCATGAAGTTCTTTCTTTTGTGATATAGGAACTTCCGATAGTGACACTATGCAGAAAAGCATCGTGCTATAATAATAGCAGTTAGCGTTATCTAACCAAAAAACTCGGAGGTTATTGCTATGAGCAGAACTAATGAAAACAAATTAAAAATGAAGGACATTGCAACCATAGGCATCTTTAGCGCACTCCTTTTTGTGGTGACAATGGTAGCAGGAGCTTTGATGGGAATTAGCATGGTGTTGAATATGTATTCCGTTGCGGTTGTTGCCGTTTTATCTGCGCCGCTTTATATGCTGATTATGGCAAAAGTACATAAGAAAGGCGCAGTCTTATTGACTTTTGCTATTGTCGGTATTCTATGGGGGCTGTTTGGCGGTATTTTTGTCTTGATTTGGATGTTAGGGTTTGGCGTTGTAGGCGAAGTCCTTGCCAGCAAATCAAAGTATCAGAATTACAAAATGCTTACCGTTTCTTTTGGATTGTATTCAGTTGGATATTATTTAGGTGCCATCGCACCCCTCTATTATTATCCCGCATTTTGGTATGGATTTGACCGTCCAAAGGAAACCGTGGATGCAATGATTGCAGCAGCACATTCTACGGCTGGGCTTGCTGCAATTCCGGTTACATTGATCGCAATTGTGATAGGTGCTGTAATTGCAAAGAGAATGTTGAAGAAGCATTTTGAAAAAGCAGGAGTGATTTAATGCACCGCATAGACCCCCGGATAGTGATTATTCAGATTGTGCTTTCAGGGATATGTGCATTTTGGATTTTTAAGCCGTTAGCCATGCTTTGTGAAGTGATTTTTCTGATGAGCTTTCTGTTATATTTGCAACACCCGAAGGAGGCTTTGCGGCTGGGCGTATGGTTTGCGTTCCTTGTCGGAGTGTATGCCTTACTGAATGAGAGCAACGCTCCGCAAATCATAGTCCAGCCCGTCTTCCTATTACGCAAGCTCTCTCCCTTACTGGGCGTAATGGTTCTGTCACTAAAGGCGTTGACCGTGAGTGAGCTGTTCATGGGGCTTCAAAAATTACATTGCCCTAAATCAGCTACGCTTGCGCTTGCTGTCGCATTGCGATTTATTCCCACTATTCGCCATGAGCTTGAACAGATTAGAAACGGCATGAAAACAAGGGGCGTCCCCTTAAATGTGATTACTTTTGTAAAAGCTCCTGCCATGACCACAGAATACATGATTATTCCCTTTATCATGCGCTGTATAAAGGTAGCGGATGAATTATCTGCGGCTGCGGTCACTCGTGCAATCGAAAATCCTGTGCCAAGAGGGATGAGAGTTCCTCTGAAAATCAGAATAAAGGATATTGTGTATCTGATGATGGTGATTTGCGCTAATATCGGAACACTTCTTTATTCATTGTGCGGGTAGCGCGGAGGTTCAGAATGAGTATGATCACAATAAGAAATTTACAATTTCAATATGATGCCGCACCGGAGATAAATGCTCTTTATGGAATTGATTTGGAAATTCGTAAAGGAGAGTGCGTTATTTTAACGGGAGAAAGTGGCTGCGGGAAAACAACTTTAACACGATGCCTCAATGGTTTAATACCCAACTTTTTTGAAGGAACACTTACCGGAGAAATATTGTACGAGGGTGTTCCAGTAAACAAATTGGAACAGTATGAGCTTAGTCGCAAAATTGGCACAGTGTTTCAAGATCCCCGTTCACAATTTTTTGCAGTAAACACAACGGACGAAGTAGCTTTCGGGTGTGAAAATCTTGCCTTTTCCACGGAGCGGATAAATCAGAACGTGGACGCCGCATTCTCCCGAATGAATATTGACGTACTGCGAGATCGGAGTTTATTTGGGTTATCCAGCGGCGAAAAACAGCGGCTGGCAGTTGCTTCTATCTATGCAATGGATACCGATGTCATTGTTTTGGACGAACCGACGGCAAACCTTGATGGAGAAACAATACAAAATCTCCGTAAGCTTTTATTTACACTAAAAGCCGAGGGGAAAACTCTCATTATTTCTGAACACCGCCTTTCCTGGCTTGTAGGAATTGCCGACCGATATGTATATATGCGCAAAGGGAGAATTGAAAAAATATGGGGTGCGGCGGAGGCTGCTTGCCTTTCGCCCGATGTGCTGCGAGAATACGGCTTACGCAGCATACAAAATGTGCTTTTCCCTACAAAGAAAACTCCTGCAAGGTCTGATGCAAACGAGCTGACGTGTCAAAACCTCTGTATTTACTACGGAAAGCAGGAAATTATCCATGATTTGAATTTTCACTTTACATGGGGCGAAGAAGGTCGGATTATTGGAATTGTCGGTGCGAACGGTTCCGGGAAAACAACATTTTCTAAAGTGCTGTGCGGACTTATGGCACCGCGAACTGGGAAAATTCATCTGAACGGCAAAAAAATGACCCATAGAGAGCTGCTGAAAAAAACATACTTTGTTATGCAGGACGCAGATTATCAGCTTTTTACGGAAAGCGTTGCCCATGAAACGGAATTGGCGGCACGAAAAAACAAGCAAAAAAACGTTCGATCTTCAAAAGAGGAAACAACAAACATTCTTGACAGGTTCGGCTTGGCCGAATATTCCGAAAGGCACCCGCTATCCTTGTCCGGCGGACAAAAACAGCGGGTCACGATTGCTGCGTCCATCGCTGCAAAATCTGATATTCTTGTTTTGGACGAGCCGACGAGTGGGCTTGACGGACGGAATATGCTCCGTCTAAAGAATATTCTGCGTGAACTGAAAAAACAGGGAATGCTGATTTTCATTGTAACCCATGACGCAGAATTTCTTGAAGGATTAACAGATGAATTACTGACTATTTCAAATAAGGAGGAAAACATGGACAAAAGAGAAAAACAGCAATCGCCTTTAAGGGGTATTTTGCAGTTTGCCAGTCAGAGGAAAGGACTTTTGAGGATTTCTGTTATCCTTTCTGTTCTGTCCTCTGCGTTTGGTATGGTTCCATACGCTGCTGTAGCTGTGTTGCTTGGGAAAGCGTTAGACAATGCTTTGACCATAGAATGGGCAGTCAGCTTGACCTTGGTGGCTTTAGCAGGATATTTTCTAAAACACTTTCTATATTCAAAATCAACCCTATGCTCCCACAAGGCAGCGTATGAAATCATACAGAATATCCGCTGCGCAATTATGCGGAAGATGTCAAAAATGTCTATGGGGACAATACAGGAAAAATCTTCCGGCGAATTTAAGCAATTAGTCATTGATGATACGGAACGACTTGAAGGACAGATTGCTCATGCCATTCCCGAAATGACAGCAAGTATTCTCATTCCGATTTTTGTGTTTGCCTATCTGCTTTTTGTGGATTGGCGTATGGCGCTTGCTTCTCTTGCTTCGGCTGTTTTGGGCAATGTTATCTATTATAGCATGATGATAGGGCGCAGCGAGAGGATGAAAGAATATATGTCCGCGAATGGAGATATGAACGCAACCATTGTTGAGTATGTAAATGGTATGGAAGTTATCCGTATGTTCAATCAGACTGCTTCTTCGATGGGACGGTTTAAGGGAGCAGTATTGAAAGTGCGGGACATTACTACCGCATGGTATAAGCACTGCTATCCTTTTATGAGTATCAGTCAGGTTGTTATGCCCTCAACGATTGCATTTGTTTTGCCCGTCGGCGTTGTACTTCTTTCGGGTGGTACTACGACATTAAACGAGGTTATTTTATGTATTCTTCTCTCTATGGGGCTTGTTGGCTCTTTACAGGCAATGATTGAGTTTTGGCATGACATTGCCGCAATTTATGAGATACAGCCCCGTATTCTGGCACTTTTAGAAGCAAAGGAGTTGCCCGAGCCGATAGAAGCACAACACAGTAGCGGCAATGATGTGGAGCTGAAAGATGTTCATTTCAGCTACGGAGCAATCGAGGTTATCCATGGCGTTTCCTTTACGGCAAAGGCTGGGACAGTCACAGCGTTGGTAGGTCCGTCCGGTTCGGGGAAATCAACTCTGGCAAAACTCATTGCCCGCTTTTGGGACGTGAGCGCGGGTGCGGTAACTGTGGGCGGCGCGGATATTCGCAATCTGCCGTTATCCGAGCTTTCCGAAAAAATCAGTTATGTTTCACAGGATAATTTTCTGTTCAATATGAGCCTGAGGGACAATATCCGAATCGGTAAGCCGGATGCTACGGATGCAGAAGTAGAACGGGCTGCGTCACTGGCGAGATGTGATGACTTTATTGCCCGCTTCCCTAAGGGTTATGATACCAACGCCGGGGATGCAGGTGCCCGCCTTTCGGGAGGGGAACGGCAGCGTTTGGCGATTGCGAGGGCAATTCTAAAGGACGCTCCGATTATTATTCTTGATGAAGCTACGGCGTTTACCGACCCGGAGAATGAAGATAAATTGCAGCAGTCCATTGACCATCTGACAAAAGGGAAAACGCTGATTGTGATTGCACACCGCCTGTCCACTATCATGTACGCAGATAAAATTTTAATGTTGGAGGATGGTGCGATTTCAGCGGCAGGAACCCATGAGCAGCTATTATCTTCTTCGCAGACCTATTTGGATATGTGGAAAGCCCATATATCGGCAATGGATTGGAGTATGAACAAGGAGGTGGAAATATTATGCTGAAAATAATTAAACGAGTATTGCGTTTGAGTGGTGATTTGTCAAAGCGTATCTATGCGAGTTTTGTATTCAGCTTTATAGACTCAATTATGGCAATGTTCCCTGTCGGGGCTGTGTTCTATACCCTCACAATAATACAGAACAACAAAGCATTTACAGGGAATGACTGGCTTGTAATTTTTGGTATACTGTTAATCTCTCTTGTTGTCCGCATGGTGTTCAAATACTTGGTGTATAGTTTTCAAAGCACAGCGGGATTTGAGTTTGTTTCCAGAGAGCGAATTACGTTAGGAGATAAGCTGCGTAATGTGGGTATGGGCTTTTTCCATGAGCGAAATATGGGGGACATTACAACAACAGTTACAACTGACCTTAATTTTTTGGAAAACTACTCCATGCACATTCTTGACCGTGTAACAACCGGAATGGTAAACATGGTGGTGATCAGCATATTCATTCTGATGTTTGACTGGCGGCTTGGTGTGATTTTTATTTTAGGTGTTCTCTGCTCGTTCCTGATTTATGGGCGTATGCAGGAAAAGGGAGAAGAACTGACTGCAAAACAGCGGCAGGTACAGGCTGCTTCTGTTGAGGCTACGTTGGAATATGTGCAGGGAATCTCCGTCATCAAATCATTCAATATGGCAGAGAAAAATTTAAGTGGCATTGAAAAGGCTTATGAAAAAAGTATGGAAGCGTCTTACGCTCTTGAACGGGATTTCGCACCTATGAATGTGGCATATTCTATGGTTTTCCGTGTAGCTGCCTGCGCTATCATATTAGTATCACAGATTTTCGCTTTAGGCGGGGAACTGGATTTTTCAAGCCTTGCGGTTATCCTCATTGCTTCATTCTCTATTTTCAATTCTGTAGAGGTAATGGGGCAAATGACCGCCATGATACGCTCCATGGAAGCAAGCCTTGACCGTGTGGAACGGATTAAGGGAGAAAAGAATATTGATGACGGGGGCGGAGATATTTCCTTAAAAAGTTATGATATTGTCTTTGATCATGTTAGCTTCTCCTACGAACAGGGAACGAAAATTCTTGATGATGTCAGCTTTACCATTCCGCAGGGAGGAATGACCGCCATAGTCGGGCCTTCCGGCGGTGGAAAGACAACGATTACCCGTCTGATCTCCCGCTTTTGGGATATTCAAGGCGGTAGCATTACCATAGGTGGCAAAGATGTTCGGGAATTTACATCTGACAGCCTTTTGAAAAATATGAGCATGGTATTTCAAAATGTCTATTTATTCAAAGATACCATTGAAAACAATATTAAGTTTGGTTGCCCGGAAGCAAGCCATGAGCAGGTTGTAGAAGCAGCTAAAAAGGCACGCTGCCATGACTTTATTTCCTTATTACCAGAGGGCTACAATACCATGATTGGAGAGGGCGGTTCTACTCTGTCCGGCGGCGAAAAACAGAGAATATCCATTGCCCGCGCCATGCTGAAAAATGCCCCTGTCGTCCTTTTGGACGAGGCCACCGCAAGCGTTGATCCCGAAAATGAAGTGTATTTGCAGCAGGCAATCAGCACTTTAGTAAAAGATAAGACACTGATTGTAATTGCACACCGCCTGTCTACCATTCGGGACGCAGAGCAGATTTTAGTCATCGACAACGGGAAACTTGTTCAGCATGGAAAGCATGACGAGCTTGTTTTACAGGAGGGTATTTATCAGAAATACTGGAATATTCGCCAGAACGCAAAGGCATGGAAAGTAGCACAGTAGATTATGATCCTCAATTCGTTAATCTGAAAGATTTTGCGAGCACCAATCCATGAGAAAAAAGTAACGGTGGGTAAGGATCGTCCCTTGCCCTCCATTTTCCTGCACAAAAGTACAATTGCCTAAGGTTGATTTGTGAACATGCCATGCAGCAGGCATCCGTGTGATGCGGATATCATCACGGGGGACGGATATTCCGTCCCCCGGAAAGGAGGCTGTATGGACATCTTTCATATGTCAGACATCATTCCGCTGATTGGGCTTCCATACCCGCCATACGGAAGAAGCAACTACAATGTGCCCTGCCCGTGCTGTGATGACGAGCCGCACGCAAAACATCTCAACATCAATCTGCAGAAGAATGTATTTCGCTGTCCGCGCTGTGGGTTCTCCGGCGGCATTTTCGATCTGTATGCATACTATACGGGGATTGCCCGCGAGGAGGTCCGTGATGCTCTGATTGCACGCTTGGATGTGCAGGGCAGTATACCGAAGCCGGAGCACATTCCTGTGCCCGTGGTTGCAGAAGTCCCACCGACAGATATTGCATCACGAAGCGACACCTATACCGGGCTTCTGTCCAAGCTGACGCTGGCCTCCGACCATCGGCAGAACCTGCGAACCCGGGGCCTATCAGATGAGGAAATCGACAGGCTTGGATACCGGACCACTCCGGTGGTGGGGATGCAAACCATTGCAAGGCAGCTTCAATCCAGCGGATATTATCTGTCCGGTGTTCCCGGCTTTTACCGAAAAGACGGGAAATGGTCCTTTGCCTGTGAGAGCCGCGGTATTCTGATTCCGGTGCGAGACAGCAAAGGCCGTATTCAAGGCATGCAGATTCGCCGGGATAATGCGACGCGGCGCAAATTTCGCTGGGTATCCAGCACTGGCCGCACAGACGGCTGTAAGGCGGAGGGTTGGGTACATATTGCGGGGGAACCGCGCGCTATGGTGCTGCTCACAGAGGGCCCCATGAAAGCGGATGTCATTCATTACCTGACAGGACAGACGGTACTCGCAGTTGCGGGGGTAAATTCATTGACCCAATTGGAGCTTATCCTGCCGCAGCTGCACGAGCAAGGTGTAGAACGTATCATGACTGCATTCGACATGGATTTCATGGAGAACCCCCATGTGCAAGGCGGATACAGGACGCTGGTCTCACTGCTTTCGGATGCAGGCTTTCGCTATGGCACCTATCTGTGGGATCCCCGCTACAAAGGTCTTGATGATTATGTTTGGGAGCACTGCTTCCAGCGGCAATTATCTTAGTGAAAAAGGACGGTTCAGCTTCGGCTGTACCGTCCTTTTCTCGTTCCTGCGTTATCGCATATTTAATGTTCCAACAGAAAGTCTATAATGTTCTTTTGACGGATCCCGCCACGATTGACCCGCAGCAGCGTATCCGTGGACAGAACAAGCTTTTCGTAGTTATCCGGGATGGCCTCCAGCGGCGCAAATTCCCGATCTGTGTTTTCCGGCGTAAGAATATAGCAGACTTGGATATAGAGCCGGTCGTCAGCCCGGTTTGCGACAAAGTCAACCTCTGCCACATCCTGCTTTCCGATGTTGACGGAGAAACCTCTGCGCAGCAGCTCCAGGAATACAGTGTTCTCCAGAACGCCGGCAATATCATTGTCCCGGTAGCCAATAACGGCGTGGCGCAGACCTAAATCGGAGAGATAGTATTTTTCCTGCGTCTCCAGTATCCGCTTTCCCTTGATGTCAAAGCGGACGACCTTGTGGATCAGAAAGGCGCTTTCCAATGCCTTCAGATAATTGTAGACGGTTTCCGTGCTTAGCTTTCGCCCCTGGCTTTTTAAAAAATCAGAGATTGTTTTTGCGGAAAAAGTGTTTCCGATGTTGTCCATAAGATAAAGGACAATACTCTCCAGTAATGCCGTGTCGCGTATCCGGTTTCGTGCAATCACATCCTTCAGCAGAACGGAATTATAGATGTCATGAAGGTATTGCATGACGCGATCCTCATCCCATTTCAGCTGATGGATGCCGGGCAGTCCCCCAAAACGGAGAAAGTCAGCAAACTGTTCCCGCTTCGAGAGATTTGCCTCGTCCTCATTCTCTGCTGCGAATGCCAGATATTCTTCAAAATCCAGCGGATAGACCCGGATCTCCACATACCGCCCAGCCAACAGCGTGGCGAGTTCCCCGGAGAGGAGCTTTGCATTTGAGCCTGTTACATAGATATCGCAGTCAAGATCTACGCGGAGAGAATTTATGACCTGCTCCCAAGCGTTCACTTCTTGGATTTCATCGAGGAGGACGTAGATCCGTCCCTCTGTCTGTCCCGCGATTTTGATGATCTCTGCGTACAGCGCCTTATAGTCCCTGAGCGCCTCATAACGCAAGGATTCAAAGTTAATGAAAATGATGTTCTTCCTGTCAACACCGCGGTCGAGCAGCTCCTGACGCGTAAGCTCCAAGAGAGCACTTTTGCCGCTCCGCCGCATTCCTGTTATGATTTTAATCACAGGCTTATCCATAAAATCACGGATCAGCCGCATATATCGTTCACGCACGATCATGGCAGGTCACCTCCGGAGTTTTCTTTTATCATAGCACAAGCAGCTGGAAATATCAATAGTTTCTTTTATGGAAGAAATGATGTAAATGCGTCGAATCGTGTTCTTCCAAGAGAGAAACAGAGACTTTTTCCCCACGGAGAGCCAGAAGCCTGATCCTTCGTTTCGCGCGTATTTATTGACTCAATGCGTATTTCTGCTGTAAATACGCATGCTAAACCGTGTAATTAGATAAACCAAAATGGGAGGTACTCTTATGTTGATCGCCATTGATCATGGAAATTATGCCATTAAAACCCCGCATTTCTCCTTCATTTCCGGGCTGACAGAACACACCGTAAAACCGCCTATGGCAGAGGAGGTTTTGGAGTACAACGGGAAATACTGGTCGCTCACCGGGCAGCGCTTGCCCTATATGAGAGACAAGACCAGAGATGATCGATACTTTATCCTGTCGCTCTTTGCCATTGCTAAGGAGCTTTCCGCTGCCGGTGCCAATACGGCGTTTGAGCAGATCGACCTTGCGGTTGGCTTGCCGCCGGGACACTACGGGATGCTGAGAGAACGCTTCGCGCAGTATTTCAGGCGGTTTGGAACAGTGAATTTTGCTTACAACAACCGTCCTATGAGCATTGTGATCCGAAATGTCTTTGTGTATCCGCAGGCGTATGCCGCTGTTGTTCCTCAAAGCGGACAGCTATTGAAAACGCTGCGGATGTTTATCGTGGATATCGGCGGATATACTACCGATGTGCTTCTCCTTCGCAACGGAAAGCCGGATCTGCAATTCTGCCGCAGTTTGGAGAGCGGAGTCATCACCATGAACAAGACGGGC
>ULXW01042182.1_pt1 | contig 13376 bp, 10 predicted proteins | sample 1961661 | NCBI WGS metagenome assembly ULXW01 (sample SAMEA4835849, study PRJEB28245) | human gut metagenome | biome: gut microbiome; material: fecal sample | place: Denmark | collected 2008 | reverse complement strand
GCGGTCTTGCCACTGCACGGTCCTGTAGCCCATGTTGGGCGTTATCGTGGGTTCGGGAATGGGCGAGGCCGTCGGCGTGGCGGTGGGCACGTCGGTCGCGGCGGGCGCGTTGGGAATCGGGGATGCCGTCACGTTCGGCGGCAGGGGCGTCGGGGGCGGGACATCCTGCGGCAGTGGCCCCTCCTGAACGGAGAAGGCGACGGTCAGCGCGACATACGCCAGAAGCGTTTTCAAAAAGTCCATGAGGAATGTTCCTCCTTGCATTCTAAATCAGTATCTATTATACGACAAAATTCTGGTTTGCGCAACCTGATAGCGCGTTTTTTCCGTTTGCAGATTGTAAAAATTGCGGATTCGCGCTATAATGGCGGCAGGAAAAACTCATCAGCAGGAGGAATCAGCCATGAAGGAACCGATTTTGGTGATGATGGCGGCGGGCATGGGCAGCCGCTACGGGGGACTGAAGCAGTTGGATCCGGTCGGCCCGGACGGCGAGGTCATCCTCGATTACAGCCTGTACGATGCGTACCAGGCGGGCTTCCGCCGCGTCGTGTTCCTGATTAAGCACGAGATTGAAGATGCTTTCAAGGCGATGGTCGGTTCGCGCGTGCCGGCGGGGATGGAAGCAAACTACGCCTTCCAACAATTAGATAAGCTGCCGGAGGGCTTTTCCGTCCCGGAAGGGCGCGTGAAGCCGTGGGGCACGGGGCACGCGGTGCTGTGCTGCCGCGAATTCCTCGATGCGCCGTTCCTCGTCATTAACGCGGACGACTACTACGGCGCGGGCGCGTTCAAGCTGGCGTATGAGTACCTGCGGACGCTGCGGGGCAAGCGCGGCGAGTACTTCATGGTTGGCTACGCGCTGAAGAATACGCTGACAGAGAACGGCTATGTGTCGCGCGGCGTGTGCACGGTCAACGAGTTCGGCTTCCTGAAGGAGGTGCGCGAGCGCACGCACATTATCGCCAGCTGCGACGGCCCGCTGTTCACGGAGGATGGCGAAATGTACCGCCGCCTGCCGGACGATACGACCGTCAGCATGAACTGCTGGGGCTTTACGCCGGATTTTCTGGATGCGCTGGCGGAGGGCTTCGTGCCCTTCCTGAACGAGGCGATGGAGAACAACCCGATGAAGGCGGAGTATTACCTGCCGACCGCCGTCAGCCGCCAGCTTGACCGTCACCGGGCGACGGCGCGCGTGCTGACCTGCCCCGACCGCTGGTACGGCGTGACCTACCACGAGGACAGGGCAGTCGTCGCCAAGGCGATGCTGCGCAAGGCGGAGGAAGGCGAGTATCCGCGGCCGCTGTGGGGGAAGAAATAATTCGGAATGAGTGTGCTGGTGCGGAAATAATTTGCGCGGAGTGCTTGCATTTGCGGCGGGCGTGGTGTATAATCACAGCAGAGCAATGAACGGTTCTGACGCGGGAATTGCCCCCGGAAAGCGAGTGCGCGGCGGTGGAAGGCGCATGGGGAGCGGGCGCGTCATCCCGACCGGGAGCTGCGGCTAATCCCCGCCGGTTCGTCTCCGAGAGCGGACGCAAGAGAGAGGACAAGGGGCGAACATCCGCCTTTGCCCTAAGCCGGGTGGTACCGCGAAGCAATGCAAGTCAGCAATGCCTTCGTCCCTGCAAAATCAGCAGAGGCGGAGGCTTTTTCTCATACTATTTCCAGATTCGCCTGTGCTATCTGCTTGCGCCTTTTCCCCGCTGTCGTCCGCTCATTCCACTTAGCGTAGCGCTGCTACGCTGCGTTTCATTCGCGTTAGCCAGCGAGAAAAATTCGCGGCGCATCTTAGCGCATTCTCATCAGGAAATAGTATCGCCTCGAATCATCAATCATCAATCATGGAGGGAAAAAATCATGGCCAAGGAAAAGAAACAGGAATTTGTCACCCACATCACCCCCCGCGACGAGGATTTCTCCCAGTGGTACACCGACGTTATCCTCAAGACGGAATTGTGCGACTACGCGCCCGTTCGCGGCTGCATGATCGTGCGCCCCTACGGCTACGCGATTTGGGAGCGCATTCAGGCGGAAATGGACAAGCGCTTCAAGGAAACGGGTCATCAAAATGTGTATTTCCCGATGCTGATTCCGGAATCGCTGCTGCTGAAGGAGGCGGAGCATGTGGAAGGCTTCGCGCCGGAAGTGGCGTGGGTGACGCAGGGCGGCACGGAAAAATTGCAGGAGCGTCTGGCAGTGCGCCCGACCTCCGAAACCATCTTCTGCACGATGTACGCCAAGTGGGTGCAGACGTGGCGTGACCTGCCGATGAAGTACAACCAGTGGTGCTCCGTCATGCGCTGGGAGAAGGCGACCCGCCCGTTCCTGCGCACGAGCGAATTCCTCTGGCAGGAGGGTCACACCATCCACGCGACCGCCGAGGAAGCGCAGGAAGAAACGATGCAGATGCTGCACGTCTATCAGGAAGTGGCGGAAAACGTGATGGCGCTGCCGGTGTATGTCGGGCAGAAGTCGGAGAAGGAAAAGTTCGCTGGTGCGCGTGCGACGTACTCCATGGAAGCCATGATGCAGGACGGCAAGGCGCTGCAGGCAGGCACGAGCCACAACTTCGGCACGAATTTCGCCGAGGCGTACGGCATTCAGTTCCAGAACAAGGAAGGCAAGCTGACTTACGCCGAGGAAACGAGCTGGGGCGTATCGACCCGCCTGATTGGCGCGATTATCATGACCCACGGCGACGAGCGCGGCCTGCGCCTACCCCCGCGCGTTGCCCCGATTCAGGCGGTCATCCTGCCGATTGCGGCGCACAAGCCGGGCGTGATGGAGGCGTGCGAGAAGCTGCTTGAGGAATTGAAGGCGGCGGACATCCGCGTCAAGCTCGACGACCGCGACACGGTGTCCGCGGGCTACAAGTTCAACGACTGGGAGATGAAGGGCGTGCCGGTGCGCCTGGAAGTCGGCCCGCGCGACCTCGAAAACGGCGTCGTGACCGTGTTCCGCCGCGACCTGTGCGAAAAGGTGACGCTGCCGCTGGAAAATCTGGCGGACGAATTGAAGGCGCTGCTGGACGATATTCAGCAGACGCTCTTTGACCAGGCGAAGAAGTTCCGTGACGAAAAGACCCACGTCGTCCACAACATGGAGGAACTGGGCGCGGCAGTCGAAAATGGCTTCGCGAAGGCCATGTGGTGCGGCGAACGCGCGTGCGAGGACGAAATCAAGGAGAAATTCAATGCCTCCTCCCGCAATATGCCCTTTGACCAGGAAAAGGAATGGTTCGGTGATACCTGCGTCTGCTGCGGCAAAAAGGCGAAGAAGGTCATGTATTTCGCGAAAGCGTACTAATTTTCCCAGCAAATTGCCTGAAATTTTCCCGAAAGGCGCGAATTAACCATTTACAAACGGGAAAAAATCTGATACAATAATGGATGGGTCTGCGAACCGTTTGCGCGGACGACCGAAGACTCCGACGGCGTACTGCGTGAACAGGCGATTGCCCACGGGCATTGCCCGAAATAAAAATTTGGAGGATGAAATTCCATGACCAAGAGCGAAATCATTGCCACCTACGCCCAGCATGAAGGCGACACCGGTTCTCCCGAAGTGCAGATTGCCCTGCTGACCGACCGCATCAACCACCTGAACGAGCACCTGAAGACCAACCGCAACGACCACCACTCCAACCGTGGTCTGCTGCTGATGGTCGGCCGTCGCCGTGGTCTGATGGAGTACCTGAAGAAGACCGACATCGAGCGTTATCGTGCGCTGATCGCTAAGCTGAACCTGCGTAAGTAATTATCGCAGAACTCGGCGGCTTTGCGCGCAAGAGCCGCCGTCTGGAGACACGCGGCAGGGGAGAATCCCCCTGTGCATTCCTCCTCACGGCGGCTTTTTGCGGCAAGGCGGCGCAGAACATGGGCAGGGTCTGGAGATGTTATCCCTTGAAAATCCCGAATCGCCTGATTCAGGGGGTTTTCATATGATAGCATCTCCGGGCGGTTCAGGAAGGCAGCCATCCGCCTTCCTACGACTGAGTATAAGGAGATTCTCAATGGAAAGCAAAAAGTACAGCATGGATCTGGCGGGCCGCGAGCTGACGCTGGAATTCGGCAAATACTGCGAACAGGCGGCTGGCTCCGTCTGGGTGCATCTGGGCGATACCGTCGTGATGGTGAACGCGACGATGGCGCCGACCCCCCGTCCCGGCGTGGACTTCTTCCCGCTGGCTGTGGACGTGGAGGAAAAGCAGTACTCCGTGGGCAAGATTCCCGGCGGCTTCATCAAGCGTGAAGGCCGTCCGACCGAAAAGGCGACCCTGACCTGCCGCCTGATCGACCGCCCGCTGCGCCCCCTGTTCAACAAGGGGATGCGCAACGATGTGCAGGTTGTTGTGACCGTGCTGAGCGTTGAGCAGGATGTGCCGCCGGAAATCCCCGCGATGATCGGTTCGTCCATCGCGCTGGCGGTCAGCGAAATTCCGTGGAACGGCCCGACGGGCGCGGTGGTTGTCGGCCGCGTAGACGGGCAGTACGTCATCAACCCCGATGAAGAGCAGCGCGCAAAGAGCGATATGCACGTTTACCTCGCCGGCACGAAGGACGCCATCATGATGGTGGAAGCGGGCGCGAACGAGGTCAGCGAAACGGCGATGCTCGACGCCATCATGTTCGGTCATGAGTATATCAAGAAGCTCGTCGAGTTCCAGGACAAGATTGTGGCGGAAATCGGCAAGGAAAAGGTCGAAGTGCCGCTGAACGTGACTGGCGACGACGTGAAGCAGGCCGTGCGCGAATTCGCCTACGACAAGTGCGTGTGGGTGTTCGACACCTTCAACCGTCAGGAGCGTCAGGCGCGTGAAGCGCAGGTCAAGCAGGAAACCATCGAAGCGCTGGCGGAGCAGTTCCCGGAGCGCGAAGCCGAAATCGCCGATGCGCTGTACTACCTGAACAAGGAAGTCATGCGCAAGAAGATTATCGAGCAGGGCATTCGTCCCGACGGCCGCGGCGTGACGGAAATCCGCCCGATTTGGTGCGAAGTGGGCGTGCTGCCGCGCGTGCATGGCTCTGCCGTGTTCACCCGTGGTCAGACGCAGGCGCTGACCGTGACCACGCTGGGCTCTACCAGCGAGGGTCAGGTGCTGGATGGCCTGTCCAGCGAGGACTTCAAGCGCTACATCCACCACTACAATATGCCGCCGTACGCCACGGGCGAAGCGGGGCGCCTCAAGAGCCCCGGTCGCCGCGAAATTGGCCACGGCGCACTGGCGGAGCGCGCACTGCTGCCCGTCATCCCCTCTGAGGAAGAGTTCCCCTACGCAATGCGCCTGGTGAGCGAAATCCTGTCCTCCAACGGCTCGTCCTCCATGGCGTCCGTGTGCGGTTCCACCCTGTCCCTGATGGACGCGGGCGTGCCGATTCACGCGCCGGTCGCGGGCGTTGCGATGGGCTTGATTAAGGACGTGGAGTCCGGCAAGGTGGCTGTCCTGACCGACATTCAGGGCTTGGAAGACTTCCTGGGCGACATGGACTTCAAGGTCGCTGGTTCCATGAACGGCATCACCGCCATCCAGATGGACATCAAGATTGCGGGCATTGACCGCACGATTCTCGAAACCGCGCTGGCGCAGGCGCTCAAGGGCCGCCTGTTCATCCTCGAAAAGATGCTCAGCTGCATCGGCGAGCCGCGCAAGGAACTGAGCAAGTACGCGCCCAAGATTGTCCGCTTCACCATCAATCCGGAGAAGATTCGCGAGGTTATCGGACCCGGCGGCAAGATGATCAACAAGATTATTGCCGAAACCGGCGTGAAGATTGACATCGAGGACGACGGCCGCGTGTTCATCTCCACCCCCGACGCGGAAGCCGCCGACAAGGCGCGCCGCATCATCGAGGGCATCGCGAAGGACATCGAGGTTGGCGAGGTGTACACGGGCAAGGTCGTGCGCATCATGAACTTCGGCGCGTTTGTGGAGCTGCTGCCCGGCAAGGACGGCATGATTCACATCTCCAAGCTGGCGAACCACCGCGTGGAGAAGGTCGAGGACGTCGTGAAGATTGGCGACACGCTGGAAGTGAAGGTCGCGGAAATCGACGCGCAGGGTCGTGTGAACCTCGTGCGCAACGACATCACCTACGACAACACCGCCGCAGCTGCCCCGCGTCGTGCAGAAGGGTTCCGTGCGCGTCCTCCGCGCCGGGATGGTCGGAACTAATCGCGTTTCCGACAACCTTTCGATGGTTGATTGCTGATTTGGTTGAATTTTCTGCATAAAAGGTCGCTTTTGTTGCAGGGAGACGCGCCTGCGGGCGCGCAAGGGGGCTTTCCGATCGCCCCCTTGACCCCTTCGGATGCACACTCTCTTGCTTGAACTTTATCGAAAGTTAAATTTAGAGGGATGACCCTTTATGCGGAATCAGAATGTAATAATATGAAGAAATTCGCAAAAGTCCCTGCGATTGCACCGGGCTTTTGCGAATTTTCTGCTTTTTCGGGGGAATCGTACGAAACGATGCAATTGTGCATCAGAAAGGAATCAAATGGATAGCATACTGAAAAACGTAGCGGGAGCTGATGAATGTATGCGTGATGAATGGGTGCTGCCTAATGGCCTGCGTGTGCTGGGAGAACGCCTGCCGCATCTGCGGTCGGTGTCTATCGGCGCGTGGATGCATGTGGGTTCGATGATGGAAACGCCGGAAGAAAATGGCCTCTCCCACTTCATTGAGCACATGATTTTCAAGGGAACGACGAAGCGCACCGTCCGGCAGATTGCCGAGGAAATGGACGCGGTCGGCGGGCAGCTGAACGCCTTCACGGGCAAGGACTGCACCTGCTGCTACGCCAAGGTCATCGACGAGGACATCGAACTCGCCATCGACATCATCGCCGACATGGTGATGAACGCGACGATGGACGAGAAGGAGCTGGACAAGGAACGCGGCGTTGTGCTGGAAGAAATCTCGATGGACGAGGATTCGCCCGAAGATTTGGTGCATGACCTGCTGGCGAAGGCGCAGTTCGGCACGCAGTCGCTGGGGCAGCCGATTCTGGGACCGGCGGAACAGGTCGCGGCGTACACCCGCGCCAACTTGATGGACTATAAGAATCACCACTATCTGCCGCGTGAGACGGTGGTGGCGCTGGCGGGCAACTATGAACCCGCGCAGGTGCAGGCGCTGATGGAAAAATACTTCGGCACTTGGCAGGGCGGCGAAAGCGCACTCGTTGTGCCGAAACAGCAGGTTTTGACCGGACGGCGCGTTGTGAAGGAAAAGGACACCGAGCAGCTGCACATCTGCCTTGGCTATCCGGGATTCGCGTACGGCACGGACGACGTGTATGCCGTCGCGGTGATGAACAACGTGCTGGGCGGCGCGATGTCGTCCCGGCTGTTCCAGCGCATCCGCGAAGAGCTGGGCATGGCGTACTCCATCTACACCTACCCGAACTCGTATCAGGGCATCGGCACATACGGCATTTACGCCGGCATCAGCCCGAAAAACGGCGATAAGGTGCTGGAGGAAATCGACAGCGAACTCAAGCGTTTCCTGAAGGACGGCATGACGGACAAGGAGTTCCGCGACAGCAAAACGCAGCTTCGGTCGGGCTATTTGATGGGGCTGGAAAGCTCCGGCAGCCGGATGCAGGCGATGGGACGCTCGACGCTGCTCAACGGCCATCCGACAGACCACCAAAAGACGATTGCCGCCATCGAAGCCGTGACGCCGGAAATGGTGATGGACGTGGCGCACAAGGTGCTGACCGCCGAGCCGTGCCTGGCGGTGGCGGGCAAGGGCGCAGAAAAGTACGCGGAGTAAAGAAACATGAACGAACGGATTATCGCGCTGGACATCGGCGACGCGCGCATCGGCGTGGCGGTTTCGGACGCGTCGCGCCTGATTGCCACGCCCATCGACACCATCTACCGCGTCGGCTACGGGCCGGACGTGCGCAAGGTGGTGGAAATCTGCCAGCGCTACGACACGACGCAGGTGCTTTCCGGCTGGCCGCTGAATATGGACGGCACGGCGGGCTTCCAGTCCGAAAAGGTCAAAGCGTTTTGCGAACAGCTGGAAAAAGCGGGGCTTTCGGTCGTCTATCAGGATGAACGCCTGACGACTGTGACCGCGACGAACGCGCTCATCGAGGGCAACATGCATCGGGCGGAGCGCAAGCACAATGTGGACAAGGTAGCGGCGGCGGGGATTTTGCAGCAGTATCTGGACACCTGCCGCAACCAGCAGCAACAGGAGGCAGCGAAAATGGAAGAACAGGACAACATCATTGAACTGATTGACGACGAGACGGGCGCGCCGATTCGCTTCCAGCACCTGGCGACGATCGAGCACGAGGGCGAACTGTACATTGCGCTCTCCGAGGCGGATGCGCCGGAGGACGGGCAGTGCGAGGTGTTCATCATGCAGGTCGCGCAGGAAGAGGACGGCACGGAAAGCTATATTCAGGTGGAAGATGAGGCCGTTCAGCAGGCGGTGTTCGACAAATTTCTCCAGCTGGTGAACGAGGGCAGCGGCGATGACGAATAACGACGAGGGCAGCAAACTGGAAGCAATGGGCGAACCGCTGATTGAACTGACTGCCCCTGACGGCACGGTGATGCGATTCCGCTTCGGCGCGGTGATTCCGCTGGACGACATCGAATATGCCGTGCTGCTGGAGATGGAGGACAACCCCGACGGCGAGGAGCAGGTGCTGGTGACGCGCATTGAGCCGACGGACGACGGCGGCATGACGTTCGTGGTCGAGGAGAATCCGCAGAAGGTGGAGCAGGTGTTTAACAGCTACGTCAACCTGCGCACGCAGGAGGGCTTGACGGGGCTGACGGACGCGGAGGGATAATACTATTTCCAGATTCACCTGCGCCATCTGCTTGCGCCTTTTCCATTCTGGCGTCCGTTCATTCCACTTAGCGTAGCGCTGCTACGCTGCGTTTCATTCACGTTAGCCAGAATGAAAAATTCGCGGCGCATCTTGGCGCATTCTTATCTGGAAATAGTATAACACTGCGCGAAAGGAGCGCATCCGCCCATGAAAAAAGGAAAAAAGCGACTGCTTCTGGGATGGATTTGCCTGCTTCTTTCGTTGTGTATGGTGACGGTTGCATCCGCCGAAACGGACGGCACGCCGATTCAGCCCTGCCATCAGGTGACGATGACCGAGCAGAAATCCACCGCGCAAAACGGCGCGTCCATCAGCGTGTGGCACATCACAACCGCGCTGGGCACGGTGGATGCCGAGCTGAACGCGCTGGCGGATGACTACGCGGCGGAACTGTCGCCCCTGCTCCAAAAGCCGGGCAGGGAGCGCACGCAGAACAGCGCGCTCACCGTGCGCATCCTGCACAGCCGGACGGGAATGAGCTGGATGAGCTTCATGGTGCAGGCGCGGCAGGAGTACCATCGGCAGATTCAGCAGGTGCGGTTCACCACGCGCACCTACGATATGCTGACCGGGCAGCGAATCACGCTTGCCGACATTTTCCCGGCAGATTCGCCCGCGTGGACGCTGATTTCGCAGACCGTGCTGGAAACGATAAGCGCCTATTATCCGGACGAAACGCCCGAGGCGGCGGCGGTCGAGGCGCTCTGCGAAAATCTCGCTCAGGCGGATTTCATGCTCTATGGCATGTCGCTGGTCATTCCGCTGCCGTCGGTCTATGAAAATCATCCGCAGCTGATGCAGGCGACGCTGTACTACCCGCAGATTCGCGCGTACATGACCGAAGAAGCGCAGCGGCAAACGGACAACGCGAGCCTGTACCGCTTCTGCGCGCTGACGTATGACGACGGCCCGAACCAGTGGATTACGCCGCATGTGCTGGATGCGCTGATGAAAACCGGCGCGCGCGCGACGTTCTTCCTTGTCGGCAGCCGCGTCAGCGACTTCGCCTATCTGGCGCGGCAGGAGCACGACGAGGGGCACGCGATTGCGACGCACTTCTACGAGCACCTGTACGCGAATCAGGAGCAGAGCGGCAAGTTCCGCGCCATGTACGACAAGGTCAACCGCGCGCATATCGCCGCCATCGGCATTGCCCCGGCGTATGCCCGCGCACCCGGCGGACAGTGGCAGCGCATGGGCAGCTACGGCGTCGGCTGGCCGCTGATTCAGTGGACGGCGGAGGCGCAGGACTGGAGCGGCGGCGATCAGGGCCCCGATGCCTACCGCACCGCCAACACCATTGCCGCCAGCACCAAGGACGGCGGCATCATCCTCATGCACGACATGAAAATCAACTCCGCCAAGGCGACGGAGATGTTCATCCCGAAGCTGGAGGAGCGCGGCTTCATGCTGCTGACGGTGGACGAGCTGTTCGCCAAGGACGGCGTGACGCTGGAAGCGAATCAGGCGTACTGGCGCTGCCTGGACGGGGTCACGACGCAGTATTAACCGTACGATTCCGCAAAATGCAGAGGACAGCGAAAAGGCGGGAAAATGCGTGTGTACCTGTGCCGCTGTCTCTTTTTGCGCAAACAAGTGCGAATTTTGTATTTTCCACACGAAAAACAGCGCAAGGGAAGTGCCGACAAGTCGGACAGCCGCCGCTGCTCTTTCCCGCAAGAAATGGAAGAGGCGGGGGGAGTCCAGAGGGGACTGAAGTCCAGACTTGCACCCTCTGGGCGCTCTTTGGTTACTTTCTGGCGCGCCAGAAAGTAACAACTTCGCGTCCGAAGACGCGACGGGAGCAGCAAAAAAACAAGTTTGTTTTCAGCATCACCTGCGGCACAAAAGCCGCAACATTCGCACGCATTGGAAAGGAGCATTCCGATGATGAAGAAGTACATTGCCTGCCTGCTTGCCGCTATCCTTCTGCTGACGATGCTGCCCGCATCCGCATCGGCGGAGGGCGGAATGCAGGCGTGCCACCGCGTGACGGCGAAGTATACCGATTCCAAGCAGAACAACAAGAGCGGCATCCGGCTGTGGTCGGTCAAAACCGCATTGACGAGCGTCGATGACGAAATCAACGGGCTGGCGCAGGCGTACGCGGACAAAATCGCCCCGACGCTCCAAGCAGGGAAAGCGAACGGCGATAAGAATAGCCGGCTGGACGTCGAAATCCGCCATAGCAAAACGGGGCTGACGTGGATGAGCTTCCTCGTGCAGGCGCGCACGACCTACCACCGCGACCTGATTGCGCAGGAGTTCACCAGCCGCACGTTCGACATGACGACCGGCGAAAGAATCCTGCTGACGGACATTTTCCCCGAAGGCAGCGAGGGCTGGACGATTCTGCGCGAGAAGCTCAAAGCCCAAATCAACTACTATTTCCCGGATGAAACGCCTGACCCGGATGCCGTTGCGCAGGTGCTGTCGGACGAGGGGCTGCGGAATCTCGACTTCACGCTGCACGGCATGTCGCTGGTCATTCACCTCTCGGCGGACGCGTTCTATCCGGAGCATCACACGCTGATTGAGACGACGCTGTTCTACCCCGACATCCGAGAGTACATGACCGAAAAGGCGCAAATCGAGACGGACAATCTTTCCTATTATAAGACCGTCGCGCTAACGTTTGACGACGGCCCGACGCGCACCAACTCCACCAAAGTCCTCAACAGCCTGATGGAGGTCGGCGCGCCCGGCACTTTCTTCATGATTGGCAAGAACATGAAGCCCTACGCCGATTTGGTGCAGCGCGCGCACGACGAGGGTCACGCCGTCGCCAGCCACAACTGGACGCACGGCGACGCGCGGAAAATCAGCGCCGCTACCCTCCGCGCCATGCCGGAGAAGGTCAACAATGCGCTGATTTCCATCATCGGCATCCCGACGCGCTATGACCGCGTGCCCTACGGCGTGTATCCGGCGATGATCAAGGCGAAAGTCGGCTGGTCGTACATCCAGTGGTCGGTGGATACCTACGACTGGCGCGGGCGCAGTACGTCGCTGATTATGAGCAAGACGAAGAAGCAGTTCACCGACGGCGATATTGTGCTGATGCACGACATCAAGGACAACACGCCAAACACCGCGAAAGTGATGGCGGAATGGCTCTATGAGCAGGGGTACATTCTGCTGACGGTGGATGAGCTGTTCGCCAAGGACGGCGTGACGCTGGAGCCGGACACAGTGTATTTCCGCTGCGACGACGGCGTGACGACGATTAAGAAGTAACGGGGGTGCAAGGGATGAAGCGAATCGCCGCGTTGTTGACGGCGCTGTGCCTTCTGCTGGCGCAGGCGCTGGCAGAAACGACCATTGACCCGAAGGAAGCGCGAAACATCCCCCTGACGGAAGCGGGGGAGAATGAAACGCCCGACGGCATCAGCCCGACGACCGGGCGGACGCTGAGCAAGCTCTATGTGCCGGAGGGGTACGCGGGGCTGGCGGCGACGGGGCGCTATCTGCCCATGCTGGTGCAAATCGGCAATGATGGCGGCGGCGTGGGCAACCGTGCGCCGTGGGGCGTGGCGTGTGCGGATATCCTCTACGAAACGCCGCTGACAAGGAGCCACGAAACGCGCATCACCGCCGTTTTCTCCGATATGATCCCGGATTCGGTCGGCTTCGTGCGCTCGGCGCGCATCGGGCATGTGTGGCTGAGCGAGGAGTGGGGCGGCGGCTTCCTGTTCTACGGTCAGCAGGAGGTGGAAGGGAGCGACGTGAAGGCGGAAATCAAGCGGCTCGGCGCGGACCTGAGGAGCGTTATCTTCAGCGGCATTACGGGCGGCACGAACTTCAAGCGCTACTTTACCAGCCGCGCGGGCGCGAAATCCCCTTATGATGTGGATGCAAACGTCGCCGCGATGAACCGCCTCGTGCCGGAAGAACACGTCGCGCCGAACCACGCCTTCCGCTTCACCGACGATGCGCCCGATGGCGACAGCGCCACCCGCGTCTACATCAAATGGGGGGACAGCGCGAAGCTCTACAACTCGCGCCTTGTCTACCGCAAGGAGTGGAACGGCTACCTGCGCTACATGGGCACGAGCAAGACGAACTGGTACGCCGACCGTGATTCGGACGACAGCGCCATTGCCTTCCAGAACGTGATTGTGCAGTTCACGCGCGTGGACTACAACCACAACAACAAGAATGAGCCGATTATGTACGTCGTCGGCGAAAACGGCGAAGCGGCGGAGGGCAATGCGGATTTCTTCCTTGGCGGCAAGCACGTTTCCGGCTATTGGAAGCGCGACGGCATGACCTCCCGCACGGTCTACTACGATGCAAGCGGCGAGGAAATCGCCCTCCTGCGCGGACGCACGCTGATTGTCATTTTCCCCGATGACGCGGCGTCGAAACGCTCGGTGTCTTACGAGTGAGCAAATGCATATCCCGCAGGGCGGGAGAATTTGTGCCGCTTTGACGCGGGGATGGCGTGGAAAATAATAGGTTCTCACGGAAAGTTGGGGGAGCAAACAAGGGCTTAGGCGAAGCCACAAAAG
>ULXW01061644.1_pt1 | contig 13425 bp, 8 predicted proteins | sample 1961661 | NCBI WGS metagenome assembly ULXW01 (sample SAMEA4835849, study PRJEB28245) | human gut metagenome | biome: gut microbiome; material: fecal sample | place: Denmark | collected 2008 | reverse complement strand
AAAACTCTGCGTTCTGCGGCAATTATCTTAGTTCTCGGATGACAGCACAATTTAGCTTGTCGACTGCAAAATATTCTATTTATTGTCGACATAATAAGCAATATGTGGTTCGGACAATAACTTCCCGTATGGGAAGTTTGCGTTAATGATCATCTATTTCATTAGGATACTCTGTGACAAGGATAAAGTCAACAACCCGTTGCAAATAATCCATTTTATTCGACATTTTTCAACGCTTCGTCCATTGGGATCTTCTGTATCTTATGATATTGTGTCGCTGCAACAACTGCATAAGAAACCATGATCATAACAAACATTTTCGGATAAATATCCGGTGAATAATATAAGGTAAGCCAGCCGTTAAATTCCATCATGATTGCTTTATAGATCACGGTCATAAATAATGTTGCTATGACAAAACCAACCAGAGCACTGAGAGCTACGACCCAGCTGGTCGCTAACAGGTACAGCCTTGCGATCTCCTTATTTTCATAACCGAGAATTTTAACCATCGAAATGGACGTGGTATTCCGTTCCAAGATCAATTTGGTGAGCAGATAGATCAGGAGCACTGCCAACAGTACCGCAAATACATTGATCATTTGAAACATAGATCCCATGGAAACATCCAACTGTCTGGATAACTTTGTCATATCGTCAACGGTAATACAGCTATCCACATATTTTTCATCAATATCGGTCAATTTGCGATCCGACAAATACCCGGTAAAATATTTACCTTCTTCCGGTGTGGAAAGCTGTGCCAACAGCACTTCCGGATAACTCATCGCAAGCTGCATCATATCCACTTCTTCATCAAACGTATCACGGTACTTGTCAATGTCCATAAATACGGACAGACCCGCTGCATAGGCAACGGTTTCCTTTACACGGAAACGATACTTTTTACCGGAATATTCATCCTGCAATTGTAAGGTATCTCCCTTTTTCACACCGTATTTTTCCGCAAAACTATCCGAGATCATAACTCCATCTTCGGGCAGTCTATGCTTAAAGTATTTGCTGTTTTGTTCTAATCCCATAATGCTGATCGACTCATCTTTGGAACCTTTATATATCAGAGAGGTCATGCAATATTTTTCTGCTTGATCATCTGAAGTCCGTACGGGCGCTTTCAAAACATATTGATAATCCGCAAGCATTCCGTTTACCACTTCATTTTTGTAATGAGACAATAGCGGAATCATCATCATACCAAACAACAGCAGAAGACTGGCAAATAACATTCCGGCAAACAACGTAATGTAACTGGAACGGTTTTGTGTGATCACACGAATACGGAAACGGTTAAAAAACGACCACTTCGGCAAACGCATCGCTTTCTTTTTCTTTTTGCGGTCAAGGTCTCGGCGCAGGAAACGCAACGGAGATAATTGCAATTTACTCTGCAGTGACAGCACGTTCACGATCAGCATAATGATCAGCGGAACCACTGTCGTGATAACGAACGCCTTTGCATTCCAAATCGTCACATAAGTCGGCAGACTGTAACTGCCGTAATACATATCTGCTACTATGCCCTTAAAATACGTGTATCCAAGTACATTTCCAAGTGCACAGGCAAGAAACGTGACAGTCATCGGAACCGCTAAGTAATGACGCATCAGTTCTCCTTTGGTGTATCCGGAGGCGCGTAATGTACCGATGACTGCGGACTCCCGTGTGATCGTATGACGGATCGTTACCGAAAAGACGAACGCCATAATAGCGATCAGTATATACAATAACGCGATCATCATTCCCATATCACCACCGATATCATCACTTGCAAAATGAATCGCCTGATTAGCGTATGCCGGTAATGCTAAGGAAATCGTAACACCTGCCTGAAATGTTTTTTCGGCCAATGCATTAATAAAATCTTCCGACTGTTTCTGCTCCTGTTTCTTATCTTTTGGTGCCGTATTATATTTCCAGTCATACTGATAATTTTCATGCTCTTTAGCGAGAGAATCATAGCCTTGCTTTGTCATAACCGCCACACCAAACTTGGTCGCGTCAAACATCATATCACTGTTATCCGAAAAAAGAGCACTATAATCCGACAAGGCAACATAGCCGCTTACTTTCTTTTTACTGTTACCAATGCAGATCGTGTCTCCAACGGCAATATCATTATTATCTGCATACATGCGGTCTACAGCGATCTCAGCCTTACCCTTTGGCATACTTCCCTTCATCACGCAGATAAGATTGACCTTCTCCCGCTCTGCAAACACGCGGATCGATCCGTCACTCTTCCCATCATTATCCGTATCGACAGCTTCTTCCTTATAGAAATCCTTGTATATTTTGACATCTTCCTGTTCCAATTTGCGCTGCAAAGATGCTGAGATCTCATCCTTTACAACAAAATGTCCATCTTCAATATTATATTTATCATAACTTTCTTCACTTGCCTGCAGCATACTGCTGTTTGCTACAAAATATCCGGATGTAAATCCGATCGTCAACATCATAAACAGGAAAATCACCATGTATTTTCCCATTTCTCCTTTAAGCTCTCTTGGCAAACGCCTGTTTAATGGATTTTTCATCTCGTCCCACCTCTCTTACCAATCAAGCTCTTCTGCCGGAATCTTTATTTCGTTATGATAATCCTTGCGGATCTGCCCATCTTTAAAACGGATCACACGGTCTGCCATCTGCTTGATCGCATCGTTATGAGTAACCATAATGATCGTATTGCTGTATTTCTGATTGACATCCTCTAATAATTTGAGGATTTCCTTAGACGTTTTATAATCAAGGGCACCTGTCGGCTCATCACAAAGAAGGATATCCGGGTTTTTCACAATCGCTCGGCCAATTGCCGTTCTCTGCTGCTGACCACCGGAAAGCTGATTTGGCACTTTATGACGATGCTCATACAACCCCAATGTCCTTAAAAGATCATCAATATCTAACGGCGAGTCACTCAAATAAGCTCCCACTTCTATATTTTCCTTGACATTCAGATTCGGGATCAGATTATACATTTGGAACACATAACCCAAGTGTTTACGCCGATATGATGTCAATACTTTCTCGGACATGTCTGCAGTTCGCTCTCCGTCAATAGCAACATATCCTGCATCCGCATTATCGATCCCGCCTATAATATTGAGCAAAGTGGACTTTCCGGATCCGGAAGGTCCAAGCAATACACAGATTTCTCCACGCTCTACTTCAAAAGAAATCCCTTTTAATACCTCTGTTCGATTTTCTCCCTCGCCAAATCCCTTTCTCAGATCATGAATTTCCAAAAACATATTCGTTTACCATACCTTTCTTCTATACAGCACCAGTCACACAAAACCTCCCTGATATACCGAGATCATATATTGCTTATGACCTCTTCATATTGTTTGACCGGTAAGACTCAAGCCAGTTAGTTTTCACTAACCATACTATAGAATAACGGTTTTCCTAAAAAAAGTACAGACGCTTATTGATGTTTTTTCTCAATAAGCGTCTGCTGCTTAAAATATATTGACTCAAACTTCCCTTACCTTTTTAGGAATGCATATCAATGTAGGCAAGGATCTGTTCTACGAAACTCAGTCCCATTCGATAGAACACATACAAAATGGTAAGCGCCAACAGCATCACAAGCACTCGGTACAGTACATAGGCTCGGGCGAAGGTTTTCTTTTCTTCCGGCGTCCGCTTACGAACAGCCAGTACAACCATATACCAGAATCCAAAAATCGGAATATGCATCCAGCAAAAAGTCTGAAACCACTGACCGATCCTGCCCCATTTCTGAAGTTTCTCGATCTGTTCTTCCTGTTTATCCGATTCTTGCACCTGTTCCGTCGTCTTGTCTACAGCTGTCTCCTTATATCCGGTATGCCCTGCAGAAGCGACTGTCTCCTTATCATTTTCCTGTGGTGTCTGTGCTTTTGTGGCTGCATCTGTCTCTTTGTCTTTGTTTCTCTTTGCAAAGAAACCGGTACGACCTTCTTCCTTCTTGGACGTTTCCGGCAACGGATCCGGATCGATAAAGACGAGATCCGCAAAGGATTCTGCATCCATAATATCTGCGACTTCTTGTTCCAACTGATGTTGGATCTGCTTTGTCTGTGACATGGATTCTTTCGCAGGTGTATTTGTCGTCCGCATCTGCTGTATCTGCTGCCCGGACAGAGCCTTTCCACTACCGTTAGAATTTGCTGTCTGAGTTGTCGCCTGCTGCGCTGCTCTCTGTGGCTGTGCTTGCTGACCCGCCTGTGATCGTGCGGCTGCTGTCTGAGCTGTCGCCTGCTGCGCTGCTCTCTGTGGCTGTGCTTTCTGGCCCGCCTGTGATCGTGCGGCTGCTGTCTGATCCGGCCGATGTTGTCTCTGTACCCCGGCAAGCTGTTTTGCCGCCGCACGCAATTCCTGCTCTCTTCTATCTTCTGCCATATATGTCCTCTTTTCTTCCGATTTCCAATTTCTACTGTGCACCAGCCTGAGCCGTTACTGTCGGCATTGGTGTTGCTGTCGCTTGTGGTATACTTGTGGTTCCCGGAGTATGGTGATTATTCTGTGCATCATATTCCGCTTTCGTTGGCAACATATATAATTCGGTACGGTAAGTCTGGTATTTGCTGTTTAAGCTTGCATATTCTGAATATCCCCTGCATGCCTCTACCGCACTCTTGGCTTTTTCTAACAGAGTCGCCATGTTGTCCGGCTGATAATCATAGCCACGTAATGCCTTCAATCTTGTATTAGCAAGCGCAACCCTGGTTTTGCGAAGCTGTTTATTTCTTGCATTCTTTGACGCCGTTTTCTTTTCACGGGCCAGTTCTGCATTAGACTCTTTCTGCTGCTCTTCATATGCTTTCACAACATCTTTCCACTTTACAGTCTCGTCTTTCAGCGAATCATATTTGTTCTTCGCACGCGTCGCATATGATTTGCGGATATCATCATCCTCAATTGAAGAGATCATATCACGAAGCTCCTGATAACTGGTTTCTAACGTATAGTAATCTGCCATACTCTGAATTGTCAGCTTTTCAAATGTTTCCAGCTTACGACGAACTTTTTTCTCATAGGATGCCTCTTCCAAGTTGTCCGCATACGCTGCCTTTGCTTTCAGGATCGTTATCGAGAAGAAGTCTCTGCCCGATGTACGCTTCAGATCCGTGCTTTCTGTTCCTTTGATCATATTTCCCTTGCCGTCATACTTTGCAAGACAAATACCCGATGGTGCCGCAAAATCCTGTGGCTTCTTATTTTTATGGATCTGATTCATGAAGTTCTTCCAAATACCTCCCGGAACAGATGCGCCATATACGCCCGGCATAGCTCTCGGCGTGTCATAGCCGGCCCATACTACAGTTGTATAATATTTGGTATATCCACAGAACCATACATCTTTGCTGGAGTTGGTCGTTCCGGTCTTACCGGCTGCGATCTGACCATTGTCTAATTTGAGAGAACGTCCGGTACCATACGGCTCATTCAAAACACCTTTCAATACATCTGTCATCATCCAAGCCGCATCTTCAGTATATACCTGTGTCGTATCATTAGAGCTCTTATATACCGTTCCGTCTGATACATGTTCTATTTTTTGAATACAGGTTTTTTCACTATAGCTTCCGTTGTTGGCAAGTGTTGAAAATCCCTTTGCCATATCAACTACGCGGACACCTTCGGTAAATCCGCCGAGCGATAATGATAAATTGTCATTATCCACATAACTCAAATTATGAAAATGCATTTTATCTAAGAAAGACATACCATATTTCGGTGTGATCTTTTCTAATACCTGCCATGCAATCGTATTGATCGAACGCTGTACCGCCTCACGCAAATGCAGACTGCCACGATAACCGCCGCCGGCATTCTTCGGTCCGTTCCCGATCGGCTGGTCATTTACAACAGTAGAAGGAGAATAGGCTCCTGTTTCAAAGGCAGGCGTATAATCGATCAATGGTTTGATCGAACTACCGGACTGTCGTGCTGATAAATAAGCACGGTTATAGGAATCCTTCGTGCCACGACCACCGACGATCGCCACAACATAATTGGTGGAGTTATCTACACAGACCGCTGCTCCCTGCAGTGCATACTTTGTCTTGTCCGAGTTTTTCTCTTTGCTGTAGGCAAGTCCCTTATCAACGGCTTTTTGCAGCTTTTTCTGCTTTTTCATATCAATTGACGTATAAAGTTTGTATCCACCCTCACGGATGTCGTTGGTCTTCTGGCTGTACAGATTGCTGTATTTCTCGTTGTAACTTTCGTAGTCCTCTTTGTCATTAAAGGTATACTGGAATTTGAAATCTTCCTTTTCCATCAATGCCAGTGCAGCACAATGGATTGCATAACTCACCACATAACTTTCATTCGTACCGTCTTTGGTCAACTGCTGGATCTTGATCTTCTTTTTGACAGAACTGTCATACTGTTTCTGTGTGATCACCTGTTCATCATACATCTTTTTGAGTACTTCGTTCCGTTTCTTTAATGCTGCTTCCGGCTTATTCACCGGATCATAGGCAGATGGATTATTGGACAGACCGATCAGAATTGCTGCCTCATACGGCTCGAGATCTGCTGCTGATTTCCCAAAATAATATTCACTCGCTGCCCCTACACCATAACAGCGGTTCCCGTAATAATTACTATTACAGTAAAATTCCATGATCTTGTCTTTGGTGAACTTTTGTTCCACCGTTGGTGCCAGCATAATTTCGATCATTTTACGTGTATAACTCTTTTCCTGTGTCAATAAATTGTTTTTGATCACCTGCTGTGTGATCGTACTACCACCCTGCTTGATGTCTCCGCCATTTTTGACTAACGCAACGCCGGCACGCATCGTTGCAAGCAGATCCACACCGCCGTGTGTCTTAAAACGCTTATCTTCCACAGCGATATAACCATTATACAAATATGGAGAAATACTTTTGATCTCCGTATATTTATATCTTCCTGCGTTTACAGAACCGACCAGTTTACCATCTTTGTCGTAAACAACGGTATCTTCTTTCATCACGAAGTCATCTTCGCTCATATTGACTAACTTGTCGAATACCGTCTCTCTGGCTTCGGTAAACATCGGCAAAAACTTCACATACAGGCATAATCCCACAATACTCGCAATTACCAATACCGTCGCAAAAATGCCGATGATCGTCCCCGCTATATTGGAAACAACTCCTAAATAACTTCCTAAAGTCTTTCCGATTATGTCCAACACATCGCCGGCTCCACCGATATATTTCTTTAGTTGCTTCATAAATTTCCTTGCCTTTCCAAGTATATTCTTTACTCTGCTGTCTCAGTCTGCAGTATCGTCTTTCCATTCAGATCACAAGACAGTCCATCCTATGCTATCCGAATTTTAGGACAGAGCATGACAAGAAACATTATACTTGCTTTTATGCAATAATTCAAGTTGACACGCTCACTATCGTCATATAAAATAGAACAGAACACAAACATATGTTTCTATTGAAAGGAATGTAAAAATTATTATGACAACGATGCACCATTTTGGATTTATTGGTTTCGGATTAATTGGCGGCTCCGTAGCACATGCACTGCGCGAACAGTATCCGGACAGTGAACTTATGGCATACAATTACTATATTACCAAACCACACCCGCGCCTCGAATTGGCTGCAATGGATGGGATTTTAGACAAGATCACAACAGATCTCGCTGATTTTGCTGACTGTGACTGTATTTTTCTATGCGCACCTGTCATCAAAAATATCGCCTATTTGGATAAGTTGCTTCCCTATCTTTCCAAAGACTGTCTGCTGACAGACGTTGGCAGTGTCAAAAGCGATATTCTTGCTGCAGTCAAAGAACATGGTCTCTGTGAGCAGTTTGTAGGCGGGCACCCAATGACCGGCTCTGAAAAGACCGGTTATGAACATTCTGAATCTGCATTTTTCCGTGATAAATACTATATTTTAACACCGTTTGCAGAGAGCAGACCGGAATATGTTGCATGGATGGAACAATTCATTCACGACATCGGATCACACTGTATTTTGCTCGACCCGGATTATCACGATGCCGTAGTAGCCGGTATCAGCCACGGTCCACATGTAATATCTGCGGCACTGGTCAATGCGGTTGCTGCCCTTGATGAAGACGGTACCTACGGCACACTGGCGGCAGGAGGATTTCACACAACGACGCGAATCTCTTCCTCTTCTCCGGAAATGTGGCAGAATATCTGTCTGACCAACTCCGACAAAATATGCAGTTTTTTAGACAAATATATAGAAACTTTGACCGCTGCCAAACAACAGATCGCTGACGGCGACAAAGATGGACTAATGCATTTTTTTGAAGCGGCAAAGAATTACCGCGATCATATTCGATTCTAAAGAAAGGCTTGGTGACGAATGAACGTATTAGAAGGATTAAATCCTGAGCAGGAGCAAGCAGTTAAACATTTTAAGGGACCACTTCTGATCTTAGCAGGTGCCGGGTCCGGCAAAACCCGTGTATTGACACACCGTATCGCCTATTTGATCGAGGAATATGGCGTCAACCCTTGGAACATCCTTGCCATTACCTTTACCAATAAAGCTGCCGGAGAAATGCGTGAGCGAGTTGATAATATTGTTACTTCCGGTGCAGAATACATATGGGTCAGCACCTTCCACTCCGCATGTGTGCGCATACTGCGCCGCCATATTGAAGCTCTCGGTTATTCGAGAAGTTTCACGATCTATGACGCAGACGACCAACGAACATTAATGCGGGATATTTTGAAATATCTGCAGTTAGACCCCAAAAAGTTCAAAGAACGTAGTGTACTCGGTGCTATCTCATCTGCCAAAGATGAGATGATCACTCCGGAAGAATATGAACGCCGTGCAGCCGGTGACTATCTCAAAGAAATATATGCCAGAGCTTATCGGGAATACGAAAAACGTCTTCGCGACTCAAATGCATTGGATTTCGATGATCTCATCGTAAAGACTATTCAGCTATTGCAGGATAACCCGGAAATCCTGGACTATTACCAAAACCGTTTCCGCTATATTATGGTCGATGAGTATCAGGATACTAACACAGCTCAATTTGAGCTTGTACGCCTGTTGGCTGACTCTACCGGAGAAGATGGCAGACGCGAGCAGAATCTGTGCGTTGTCGGTGACGATGACCAGTCTATCTACAAATTCCGTGGTGCCAATATATATAATATCCTGAACTTTGAGACCGAATATCCTGACGCTAAAGTGATCAAGCTGGAGAAAAACTATCGAAGCACCCAAAATATTTTGGATGCGGCAAACGCTGTGATCAGTCATAACTCCATGCGTAAGGATAAAGCGCTTTGGACAGACCAGGAAAAAGGTGATCCGATCTATTTTGCGCAATATGGTAATGAATACGAAGAAGCGGAGGCTGTTACCGACGGTATCTCTTACGCTGTACAGACCGGCGAAGCAGACTACAAGGACTTTGCCATTTTGTATCGTACGAATGCACAGTCTCGTGTATTGGAGGAAAAACTGGTGACGGCCAATATCCCATATCGTATTGTCGGTGCGGTAAACTTCTACCAACGCCGTGAGATCAAGGATCTGTTGGCATATTTGCGCACGGTGGAAAACGGTTTAGATGATATTTCCGTAAAACGAATCATCAATGTGCCAAAACGCGGCATTGGTCTTACAACGATCGACCGGGTAGCCGACTATGCACTCACGCACGAGACCAGTTTTTACGGTGCTTTGCAAAACTACGAATACATTGACGGCATCAAACGCAGCGCCGGCAAGCTGGGCAGTTTTGTCAGTCTGATCGAATCGTTCAAGCGGCATTTAGCATCTCCCGAGTATAGCTTGGAAGATCTGATCCGTGAGATCATTGAAGAAACCGGTTATGTCCGCCTGCTGGAGGAAGAGGATACCGAGGAAGCCAACGGACGTATTGAAAATATCGAAGAGTTCATTAATAAAGTGGTCACTTATGAGGAAAACTGTGAAGAGGAGCCAACGCTCAGCGGATTTTTGGAGGAAGTTGCTCTTGTTGCAGATATTGACACGGTAGACGATGACAACAACATGGTGTTACTTATGACATTACATAGCGCGAAAGGATTGGAATTTCCTTATGTATATCTGGTCGGCATGGAAGACGGTATTTTCCCGGGATATGCTGCTGTCATGGGCGATGACCCGGAGGAAATGGAGGAAGAACGCCGCTTATGTTATGTCGGTATTACCCGTGCCAAACAGAAATTATCGCTAAGCTGTGCACGAAGCCGTTTTCGCAATGGTGAGCAGCAATACAACCGTCCATCTTCATTCCTGAATGAGATCCCACGGTATCTGCTCAAGCAAAATGGAGATGCTTTTCAGGATAGTTCCCGAACTGCTTCCTCTCCTTTTAGCGGCAATTCCTTTACTGAAAGCCGCAGGCAGTCGTATCATCAGGTTCGCATGAACGAACTTCCAAATGTACGCACAAATGCTTCATCTACTTGGGATCCTATGGCAGAACGAAGTGCCAAACAGGCAGTCAGACGTAGTTCCGGAGCTGACCTGTTTGCCGGGAATCCATTGATCCGCAAAGGGATCGGAAGCTCTTCCCAGGCTGGAGATATTTATCGTTCCAAAGGATCCTCTCTGCGGGACAGCTCGATATTTGACAAAGGAAATAGCGGCAAGACCACATCCGGCACACTGTCCTACGGTGAGGGTGACCGCATCAAACACAAAAAATTTGGTGAGGGAACCGTAATTGCTCTCAAGGAAAAAAATGGGGATCACGAAGTGACTGTCGACTTCGATAATGGCTCAACCAGGCGCATGATGGCTTCCTTTGCGAAACTTAAAAAAATATAGATATTGCACGTGTGATGTGTTATACTATTCGTATAACAATTGACCAATCAGGGAAAGGATGTGGCGCTATGTCAAATAAGCTCGAAGAATTAATGAATACAGCAAAGATTAACGAACTTCTCCACAAGAAAGAGTTAGAGGAGAAAAACAAAAACGGCATCATCATTGCACTCGCTATCATAGGTGCAGTTGCAGCAGTTGCAGCTATTGCTTATGCTGTTTTCCGCCATCTGGAACGCGATTATCTGGACGACTTTGATGCGGATGATTTTGGTGACAATTTTGATGATGACTTTATTGAGTTCTCAGATACAACACCAGAAGCAGAGGACTAATTTTAACAACTAAGCGTAAAAATTACCGTTAAATCTGCAGTAACCGGATGGCAGAATGTTTTTCTTCCATTGTTTCTGCAGATTTAACTATGTAAAGCACATTTCACCGTAAAGCATAATTTACTACATAAAATGGAGGATTACCACTATGAAACTTTGGGGCGGACGCTTCACGAAAGAAACCAATCAATTAGTACATAACTTTAATGCTTCTCTTTCTTTTGACCAGAAGTTTTATGAGGAAGATATTGAAGGCAGCATTGCACACGTCACAATGTTAGCTGAGCAGGGAATTTTGACCAACGAAGACAAAGAAGCGATCATCGGAGGTCTACAGTCGATCCGCGATGATATTCGTGATGGCAAACTTGTTTTTACCGAAGAGCACGAAGATATTCATAGTTTTGTGGAGGCACATTTGATCGAGCGCATTGGCGATGCCGGCAAACGCCTGCACACCGGACGCAGCCGTAACGATCAGGTTGCTTTGGATATGAAATTATATACCCGCAAAGAGATCAAGGAAATGGAGCACCTGTTGTTCGGTTTATTGCAAAGCCTGTTAAAGATCATGAAGGAAAATATTGATACGATCATGCCGGGCTTTACTCATTTGCAGAAAGCACAGCCGATCACCTTAGCACATCATATGGGTGCTTATTTCGAAATGTTCTACCGTGACCGTTCCCGTCTGCAGGATATTCATAAGCGCATGAATTACTGCCCTCTCGGCTCCGGTGCACTTGCCGGAACAACCTATCCGCTCAATCGTGAACGCACCGCAGAATTGCTTGGATTTACCGGTCCAACATTAAACAGTATGGATTCTGTATCTGACCGTGATTATCTGATCGAATTTAGTGCAGCAATGTCCATCATTATGATGCATTTGAGCCGTTTCTGCGAAGAGATCATCATTTGGAACACGAACGAATATCAGTTCATTGATATTGATGACTCCTATTCTACCGGAAGCAGTATCATGCCACAGAAGAAGAATCCGGACATTGCAGAACTTGTCCGCGGTAAGACAGGTCGTGTATACGGTTCTCTTATCTCTCTGTTGACTACGATGAAGGGACTGTCTTTGGCCTACAACAAAGATATGCAGGAAGATAAGGAATTTGTCTTTGATGCCATTGATACCACGAAAGGATGTATCGTATTATTTAACGGTATGCTAGACACGATCACCTTCCGCAAAGACCGTATGCGTGCAAGCGCTGAGGGTGGATTTACAAATGCGACTGACGCAGCGGATTATTTGGTAAATCATGGTGTTCCATTCCGCGATGCACACGGCATTGTCGGACAGCTCGTTTTGTACTGCATTGACAAGAATATTTCACTGGGTCAGATGTCTTTGGAAGAGTATAAGGCGATCAGCCCGGTATTCGAAGAAGATATTTATGATGCGATCAGCATGGAAACCTGTGTTGCTAAGCGTAATACGATCGGTGCTCCGGGACCACAGGCTATGAAAGAAGTGATCGCCAAATATGAAGCTTATCTCGCTGAAGAATAAATTGTACAGGGTGGCAATTCTTGGCGATGTCACGCTACACAACAGCAATTTCCTATTCCAGAACGTAAAAAGGTATGCTCTTTTCTACAGAGCATACCTTTTATTAATTGATAGGAAAATGCTCGTAACGTAGCCTGATACATTACTGTCATGTAAGCCTAACCGGCTAAAACATTTTCTTTTTCTTTAATAAGAACATTGCAATCATACAAATAAACACGATGAGCAGACAGATAATGGAAAAACCATGCGGCGTATCTGCTAACGGCATCCACTTACTGGAAACATTCATACCATAAATTCCTGAGATCAGAGTCGGAATACCCATAACCAGTGTTACAATCGTCAGTATTTTCATGACATTATTCAAACGATTATCAAGCACAGAGGACATCAGCTCACGCGTTCCGTTGATAATATCTCTATATATCGTTGTCATTTCGATCGCCTGCCGGTTCTCGACAATGACATCATCTAACAGATCCGTGTCATCCGGATACTGTTCCAATCGCTTATAACGTGTCAAGCGATCTAAGACAACACCATTTGCACGCAAAGATGTCGCAAAGTAAACCAATGTTGATTCTAATGCATGCAGATCGATCAGATCTACGTCTTCGGTATCATCATCAATGCGTTCCTCAATCTCGGTTCGTTTCTTATCAATGACACGAAGGTCATTCTGATATAACGCAGCCACACGGAACAGGATCTGATACACAAAACGCATTTTCTTCTTGGTACTGAA
>ULXW01028263.1_pt1 | contig 13497 bp, 10 predicted proteins | sample 1961661 | NCBI WGS metagenome assembly ULXW01 (sample SAMEA4835849, study PRJEB28245) | human gut metagenome | biome: gut microbiome; material: fecal sample | place: Denmark | collected 2008 | reverse complement strand
AAAGCAGTCCTTTCATAAGCAGCTCACAGCATAACGGAGCTATATAGTGCCACCGCTTGCGGGGGAAAGGTGGTGTCGTCAGCCACCAAAGGGGGAAACTTCCTCGAGCGTAGCGAGGTCGGCCTGTTTTCCCTCGGGCGAAGCCCGGTTGTAAAGGTTTTATCATAAGAGGGCGCCTTCTATAAATTTAGAGGCGCCACCACACCCCTCGCGCCGGAGGCGCGTCAAACTTAAGAACCCTCGGGGCGATAGCCCCGTCAAACTTTAGAACCTTCAAGCCCCATAGGGCGCCGAAGGCGCCTGAACCCTCACGCCGCAAAGCATCCCACATAGAATCCGCACGTAAAAGGCCTTCACCGGATGGCAGCCGGTGAAGGCCTTTGTATTTTTGGAGTTTGGGAATGGTGTAATCATGGACCCATAGAAAATGAGCCTATGAAGAGGTATGGGGAGAATCCCTGCAGAAAGGGGAAAGGAGGAAACTTTCCATTTCCTGCGGCTGTCATACCGTCAGCCGGGTACGGGAGAAAGACAGGGCGCATGCTGAATTTGTCACTTCTGCCAAAACACTGACCTGTGCGGGGTGAAGGAATGAATGTATTCCTGTGCAATGGCCATTCTCCATCTGCCCTTTTCTTCTGTCAGCCCCCTACGAAAGGCTTGACCGAAAAAGAGGAAAGAGGAAGATGCCTCTTCCTTACCTTCAGCAAAAATGATTCCGCTTTGAAACCCTGTAACAGTCAAACGATTTCAAAAGCGGCAGATTCGCGGACCCTTCCAGCCGCTGCCCCTCCAGCCTGCCTGTGGCAGAGTGGCTGAGGAATCCGGATCTCACAATCGAAATACTTCGGAGGATAGACCTCAAAAGGTTCTCATTTCTCCCCTTCCCCAAAGGATCGTACGTTTCATCTGCCGGGAAACCTGCCGGAAATCAAAGGGCCGGGCCAGCGGGAAAAAAGAAAAAGGAACCGGCGGTACAGCATGGAAACCATACTTATCACCTTAACCTGTTTCTATTATACATCATTTAGGATTTTATTAAAGGCGATTGTTATCTTTTAAAGGAGGAAATGGTAAAAAATGCCGCTGCTGCCGGCAAAAAGGGCTTATTGAATTTTTCTTTAAGCACTTCATGAGAAAGAGAGAGTCCCTCACTGAAGGAGGCAGGGAGCCTGCCGCCATAGGCTGAAGCCTATGGGGAAAACCTTTCCCGAAAGGCCTGGAGATTCCTCTTATCTCCAGGGCAGTATATGGCAAAGAGGATGGAGTCGAAATAAAAGCGATACCTTTCCTCCACCAGTACCCTGTAAAAATCAGAGGCCACCTGGTCCGGCGGATTGAGAAATACGCCGCAGCCCCAGGCGCCCAGGGTCAGAGTCCGGATATCCTTTGCCGCTGCCAGGGCCAGGATGCGTCGTATGCGCTGTATCCGCCGGCGGCTGATTTCCTCTTTATCCATTTTTCCTGCCGGTCCCCGAAGGTCTATGGCCGGCGCCGTGATGACAGCGGTTTGGCAGGGCGGCCCGAAAAGAGTACCGTCGGCGCTTCGGAAGATTTCTACGAAAGGAGAAAAGACCATGCCGCAAGAGCCGTACATACTCTGGCGCTGCCGGTTCTCTTCATAATAGGGAAGTCCCTTTTTCCCTGAAAGGGATGCATAGAGGGTACTCTCCCGGCAGAGGGCTTCCTCCTGGGAAGAGGCGCCGTAAAGATATCCGCCGCCGGGGGTAAAGGCATTGGCGAAATTCAATACCCCCTCTGCCCCGTAGGCCAGGGTATCTCCTTCGACCACCGAAATTCTTCCTTCCCCCAGGGGAGCGGAAAGGGAAGAGACCATCTCTTCCAGTGCCTCCCGCCCGTAGATTTCTGCTTCCTCCAGTCTGGAAAGGGGAGAGGCAAAATGAAATACCGCTCCCCCTGCTTCATAAAATCCCTGGCTTATGATTTTTTCATTTTCTCTGGCCATGGCCATATAGCGGATTCGTGTATTCATCTGCTTCCTCCGTAAACACGCCTCCAGGGGCCTGCTGGCGTCCTGAAGCAGGCCGCAGCCTTTCGCGCAGGGGCCCCTACTCAATCCAGTCCTTATATTTCTCCAAGAGTTTCTGACAGGCAATGTCTGAAGCCTGGAAGGCTTCTTCAAAGGATGCCCCTTGATAGGGATTGGCAATGCCGCCGTCATAACCGGCTGCCGCGGACAGGAGGGAAATCTTATTGTCCACATCGCCGCCCATGGTATTGAAAAGCCGGGGATCCTGAGGATTGTCCATGAGGAAAATATAGTTGAACTGGTCATAGGTACTCCATTCCAGGGGCAGGGCTTTCTTATTGGTGGCAGGGATGCCGTGGGCTGCCAGTACATCCTTTCCTTCCTGGCAGAGAGGGGAGCCTTCCTTTTCCAGGCAGGCGGAGGAGACGTAGATTTTCTCCGACAGGCCTGCTTCTTTCACCAAATGTTTCATAATGAATTCCGCCATCGGCGGTTCGCCGCTTCCGGTGTGAGACAGGAACAGAAGTTTAATCATGGAAAGGCTCCTTTCACTGATGAAATCAAAAGATATTCTGTCTTATTATATAACATTCCTGTAAAAGAAAGGTAAAAGAAGGGGGAGTCAGACAGTGAGACGCCGTAAAGGAGCTGGAAGGTAAGGAAGATATAACAGCCACGCAGAGGCCTGAAATGATTCCACGTCCTTATGAGAACTTTCCTCCTTTAAAGGGATTATATAGACAGAGAGAACTGAAAGGGCCCGGAAGGGGCGCCCGCCTCACTGCCTGTTACGTGCACACACCTTATCAAGGGACAGGCCATGGAGGTAGGAAGAACTTCCTCATATGAATCAGAACTCTCTGACGCGTCGAAAACAACCTGTAAAAACTCCTGAAGATGACCTGCCAGACATCCTGGTGGCAAATGGCTATACCAGTTCTTCCTTGACGACACAGACATTCCGCTTAGGCGGCTGCCCCTGGCCGATTCATCGAAGCTGAACGCCTGAGCCCTACCGCGCATCAGCATGGGACGAATCAGGAGTTTTTTGCGTGGCACAAAGGAAGGCAGAAAATCATATACTTGACACCGGCGAGATTTCCGGCGGTTTGCCCTTTGGAAGGCGGCGGATCATTCCGGCCTGCGGCGTAAGGGAGTCTTACGCTGTTTCATCCCCATACGCAGGAAGGCAAGCAGCGCCGCGCTGTGAGGTTTGGGACCTCCGTTTCCCTGAAAAAAAGCAGTGAAAGAAGCATCGGTAAAGGCCGGTGCTTTTTTCACTGCTTCGATTTCATCCATGAAGCCGGGCCAGGTCGGCTTTGGCTTCTTCATAGCCTGCCTCCGCCGCTTTTTGGTACAGCTCTTCGGCTTTGGCTGTATCCTTCGGGCAGCCCAGGCCCTTTTCATAGAGCCGTCCCAGCCTTGTCATGGCAGGAGCGCCGATGATGTCTGTGCGCTCTGCGGCCTGCTGGTAGAGGGAGAAGGCTTTCTCGTAGCTTTGGGGAAGGCCTTCTCCTTTTTCATAGAGCTCGCCTAAAAGCCAGGTGGCGGTGATATCGCCTTTGTCTGCCGATTTTTTATACCAGCTGGCGGCTTTTTTGAAATCCCGGGGTACACCTTTTCCATTGGCGTAGAGAAGTCCGATCCAGCGGCCTGCCTTCATGTGGCCCAGTCTGTCTGCTTCCCGGAAAAAGGCCAGGGCCTTGGCGTCATTTCTGCAGGCGCCCTGATAGAAGCCGATGCCCATGTCCAGATAGGTTCCGGCAAGGGAGCGCTTTTCCTCCTGGCTGAGCCCTCTGGTTGAGGCAAAGGCGGGGGTACCGTCCTTTGTCTGGGTGAAGAGCCAGTCCCTGATGGGAGTGATGTTATAGGCAATGGTCCAGGTGTACATGTGGTTTCCTCCGGCAAAGACGGAGTACTGGATGGGGGCTCCCTGCTGCAGCATGGCACCGGTCAGATGATTCCAGGCCCCCTTGTCGGAGTGGCTGTCCCAGAGAGGGGAGGTGGCCACCGGGGCTCCCAGGCTCTGCCAGAGATTCACGGCCCTGTTCATGCCGGGATAGGCTTTGGTGTCTCCTTCGGAAACAAGGATCCACAGATTCTTGTCCTTCAGCGCCGACATTTCTTCCACATTCCACTGGCAGGCCACCAGGTACTGGGCGGCGAAGAGATCCGGATACCTGTCGCTGAGGGCGATATTGGCCATGCCGCCCTGGGACTGGCCGGTACCGTAGATGCGGTTTCTATCCACCGGATAGGTATCCACGATATGCCGGATGGTGTCATAGGCCAGGGTGAGGCCGGGGGTCCACTTGTTTTCATCGGTGGTCATCATGCCCAGAGAGTCTACCAGGTCTTTGGAATAGTGGAGCACCAGGACTATGGAGGAGTGCTTGGTCTGCTCTTCTTTGGAAGCCCAGATGGTGCCGCCGTTTCCCTGTACCAGGGACAGCTTGGTATCATTGGTGTCGGCGCTGGCATCGGGAATGAAAACGATGAGGGGATAGGTCTTCCCCTTCTCCATGCCCTTGGGAAGGTAGAGATAATAGAGCATGGCGGCGCCGGTGACGGGATCTTCATAGGAACCTTCCTGAAATCCCTGAAGCTCCGGCTCTGCCGCCCGGGCGGTATAGAGGGTGTCCGAGGGAAGATATGGGATGCCTTTGGTATCCCATACCAGGCCTGTCTGCTTCAGGGAAAAGGACAGGTCCGGCAGCGTTTTGCTGCTGCTCATGGGCGGGCCCATTCGGGAACCGCTTTGGGACCCTTTTTCCGGCAGGTCCCTGGGCCTTTCCTTTCCCTGCTCCCCGAGGGCAGGAAGAGGCTTATCGGACTGGGGATTGGTATGGGAGAGAGACAGAATTACATAGGGACCGGAGGCTTCCCCTTTCACCTTATCCGGCGAAGTGCTGACGGAAGCGGAAGCAATGGTTTTTCCTTCCACCGAGAAATCGGAAGGAGAAAGGGAACGACCGTCAATGGGTGTGGGATATTTGACGGACACCCTGGAAATGGCTTCGCCGAATCCATAATTGTGGGCAGTGGCGGAAACAGAAACGAGAGCCCGCGGCGCCGGTGCCTTGTCATCAGCTGCCATGGCCGGCATGGGGCTTACTGCCGGAAGGCCGCCGAGGCATGCGAAAGAAAGAAGAAGGGAGAGTTTTATTGCATTTTTCATTATAAAGTCCTTTCCTAATTATATGACTTTGGATACCCTATTGTACCACAAAGAAATTACGAAAGGTAATTATTTAAAGCTCGTAGAAGGCGGGAATCCCATGACAGGAGAGACAGGATGGAACCATCCGGCTCAGCAGCAAAAGGGCCTTTCCTTGCAGAATGCCCGGGAATAGGAGAAGGGACTGATTCTTTTTCCTGAGGGTTGAATGACCGGACATATTTGCTATAGATAAAGAAATATAATATTCATAAAAAAGTTATATAACGCTAATCTATGTACTAAGTTACAATTTTATGCAGAGTTTTACGAAAACAAAACGTAATAAAAAGATAAATAAAATAGGGAAAGGCAGGATTCTAACCTTGGCTATAACAACAAGGTGGATGCCAATACGGACACCACCGTTGATTTTTTCAACACACAGATTCTAGGCAGTAATGTGACTGCCAAACTGGGCAATTCCGTCTATCTGGGCAGCAATGCGGCCTATACGGGCCAGACCCCGGCGGCCAGCGATGCCATCACGTCTGCCAGGACGGCGGCGGAGAAAATATGGTGAATGCCGGCGTCACTCTGAAAGTAGGCCCCGGCCATGGTACGCCGACGACCGTCACCACCAGGACGGGACAGAAGGTGGACGTCATGGATATCCTGGCTAAACAGACGGAAATCCTGGAGAAACTGGCAGGAAATGCGAAAGCTGTCTCCGCTCCGGCGGGCAGTGACATTTTCCCTGACGTACCCCAGAATCACTGGGCCTATGCCTATGTGGACAAACTCTACCGCACCGGCAGTCTGGCAGGTTTCTCGGAACCGGGAAAACTGAAGAGCCATATGCTTACCAGAAAGGATTTTGCAGAAATCCTCTACTGGGCCATGACCAACGGTGCCACCACCAATCCGGACCTCAACAGCGACGGCAGCCTGAACAGGCTGGCTGCGGAATTCGGTGCCGAACTGAAACTGGTGATGAGGTAAAAAAGAATAGATGGCCGGCATCCCTGGGGCATTTCGGCGTTGGGCAGCTGTGCCGATGGAGCTTGGGACAGGCGGGGCGGACAATGATTACATCCGGTCCGAAGGTGCCAAACCCTCATGTCGGCAGGACATGTCCATAGGGAGCATGACTACCGGTTGTAATAGATTATGATAGATTTTTTGTTTCCGCGGAATTATACTATTAGTAACAGACTTAGAATATTGCGCGTATCGACGCTTATGAATACATCGGGGGATAAAGAAGCATGGATATAGAAATGGTGGATCTGCTGCGGAAGATGGTGGATGAAGCGCCCTTTGGCATGTACGTGCTGGATGGGGAGCGGAAAATCGTATTCTGGAGTCAGGGTGCGGAACACATTACCGGCTACAGCAGGGAAGAAATGGTAGGAAAGCACTGTTTCAACGGCGGCCTGGATCATATCGACAGCACGGGCCTTCATTTATGCCATGATTTCTGCCCCATGATGGCTACCATTTTTGACGGCCAGTCCCGGGAGCAGCCGGTTTTCCTGAAGAACAAGGCAGGGAAGCGGGTGCCCGTTCTGGTGCATACGGAGCCTCTTTTCAGTGGTGATAAGTCCCTGGGGGCTATCGAATATTTCCGGGTCCTTCCGGAAAGTGAATATCCTATACCAAAGGAACGGTGATTGATTTTGTCAGGGATAGATGTAACAGGTACGCTGCTTTCGCAGCTGGATAGAAATCTGCCCGGCGGGATTCTGATTTACCGCGACGATGGGGAGCAGACAATTTTATATGCCAATCCCTGGATGATCCGTATGTTCGGCTGTTCTTCCTTTGAGGATTTCATGGAGACCACCGGCGGTTCTTTTGTGACCCTGGTGCATCCGGAGGACCGGTACCGGGTAGATAAGGATATCCGGGATCAGATTTCCGGCAGTCCGGAAAAGCTGGATTTCGTCAATTACCGCATTGTCCGAAAGGACGGTTCTATCAGGCGGGTGGAGGAGTTCGGCCACCGGGCGTTTGTGCCCGGTGTGGGACCTGTGTTTTATGTGTTCTTCCTGGACAATGACACCAAGTATAAGATTTATGATATTGACTCCCTCACCGGCCTTCCGGGAAAGACCCGGTTCCTGCAGCATGCGTCCATGACCATGGCCATGGCGTCTCTGGATCCGGAGTCGCCGAAGCTGGCATTTATTTATATAAATATCCACAATTTCAGTTTCTACAATCTTCGGAACGGCAGCGAGAAGGGAAATCAGTTCCTCCTTAAAATGGCAGCGGTGCTGCAGAAAAATTTCCCCAATAATCTCATTTCCCGCTTTGCCGATGACCATTTCGTCATTCTGGCGTCCCTGCCTTCCGTGGAGGCCCTGATTCCCTCCATTACCGAGCAGATTCACAGGCTCTATGATGCCAGCCGCCTGGATGTGAAGTTTGGCATTTACCGGGTAGATGATTTTCACGTGCCTGTGGAAAGTGCCTGCGGCATGGCCCAGATGGCCTGCGACAGCATCAAGGAGCTGCCGGATCAGTACGTCTGCTTCTATACGGAAGATATGAGCCGGCGGAAAGCCCTGCGGAGCTATGTGATCGACCACTTCAGGGAGGCTTTGGAAAAGCGGTGGATAGAGGTTTATCTGCAGCCAGTCATCCGCACCGTGTCCGGCACCCTGGCCAGCGTGGAAGCCCTGTCCCGGTGGAAGGACCCCGAGCGGGGCATGATTTCGCCCGGCATTTATGTGCCTCTTCTGGAGGAGAGCCGGCAGGCGAAGAAGCTGGATCTCTATGTGCTGGAGGAAATCTGCCGCCGCTACCGCGCCCAGAAGGATGGAGGCAGGGTAGTCATTCCCACTTCCTTTAATCTGTCCCGGGTGGATTTCTTCCAGGGCTCTATTTTTGATGAGGTGGAGGACATACGGAAACGGTACCAGGTGCCCCGGAATATGCTCTATGTGGAAGTGACGGAAAGCGCTTTCGTCCGTGAAGGGGACGTGATCCGGAAGGAAATCGAGCGGTTCCGCAGCGCCGGCTATGAAGTGTGGATGGATGATTTCGGCAGCGGCTACTCTTCCCTGAATACCCTCAAAGATTACAACTTCGATGAAATCAAAATCGACATGGCCTTCCTTTCCAGCAGCAGTGAAAAGTCCCGGAATATTATCAAGGCTATTATCCGCATGGCCAAGGAAATCGGCATCCATACCCTGGTGGAAGGGGTGGAAACGGAGGACCAGGTGCGCTTTATCCGTTCCATCGGCTGCGAGCTCATCCAGGGCTACTATTACGGAAAGCCCATGACTCTGGATGAACTGAAGGAGACACAGAAGAAGAAGGGCTGGATAGTGGAGACACCGGACCTTCGCCAGTATTACGGGTCTCTGAAAGGCGTAGATTTCCTCACCGATAAGTCCATGGCCGTTGTGGAATATACGGGGACAACCCTTCATTACCTTTTCGCCAATCGGGAGTTTATGAAATCCCTTCACTCTGCCGGCGTGGAAAGCCTTGAGAAATCAGAGAGTTCCATCAATGGTTCTGCCGGTCCCATTGGCAAGAACATCAGAAGTTTCATAGAAAGCCTGGCGCAGTCAGCCGCTGACAGAACCATGACCTATACGGAAAACGGGCAGTACATGAAACTGGAAGTGCGTCATCTGGCGCAGGAGGGAAACACCCATCTGGGACTGGCCTTCCTCACGAACATTACCATTAGTGAAAAGGAAAACGAGGCAATGTCCCTGGACTGGGTGATGCGGAATATTTTCTATCTCTACCAGACTGTGGGCCTGGTAGATCCGGAAGGAAATGCTGTCATTCCGCTGGTGAACAATTCGCCTTACCAGACATATTTCCACCGGCGCCATGCGGGATTGGCGGAAATGGCCAAACAGTATGCTTCCGTCATGGTGCATCCCGACGACCGGCAGCGGTTCCTGGAATTCTGTAACCTGTCGAATATCCGGCAGCGCATCCACGAAGACTCCTACGGCACCGTGGTAGGCTGCTTCCGCACCCTGGGCAATGACCGCCAGTACCACTGGAATATTCATTCCATCCTTCCGGTGCAGAGAAAGGGGAAAACCTATCTTCTCTATACCGTGAGGAATTCCCCGCTGGATGAAAAGAGCTTCAGGAAACCGCTGCTGAAGATCCTTAACCGCCTGCCCTTTGAAAAATAAAAAAACGTAGAGAAATCCATAGTCCGCGCAGGAGACAGTACTCTCCTGCGCCATTTTGATGGTTAAAAGAGAGAAGCCCCATCTCATTCCTCCTATGACAAAACGCCGCCCGCACCTCCGTCATTTCGACTGGAGCGAAGCGGAGTGGAGAAATCTCCCATTCTTATGGCACATGAAGCATTGAGGCAGGAGATCTCTCGACTCAGCGTTTCATGAGTGCCAGGGTCTTTACCATCCATATCGGCGCGCAGTCCCGCTCGAGATGACGTTGGCAGCGGGCACCCCCTATCGTCATTTCGACCGGAGCGGAGGGGAGTGGAGAAATTTCCCCCTCTGATGGTACGGGCGGCATTACGGCGGGAGATCTTCAGGCTCAGAGTTTCGTCAAAGCGTTTTCCATCTGCCCCATAGTGACATGCAGATCCGCTCGAGATGACGGTGTTGGCGAGCAGCATCCAGTCATTTCAGAAGGGGACGAACCCCACCTTCGTCATTTCGACCGTAGCGGAGCGGAGTGGAGAAATCTCACTTCCCAAATGACAGAAACGCTGCCCGCACCTCCGTCATTTCGACCGTAGCGTAGCGAAGTGGAGAAATCTTACTCCCCCAATGACAAAATGCCGCTCCGCCCTCCGTCATTTCGACCAATGAAGACATACAAAAAAGCTGTGAAGAAATGGTTTACATTTTTCACAGCTTCTTTGCGCGGGCTCCCGATGACTTCTCCGGGATTTTATTCCTTTTTATCCGTCCATTGCCGGCAGAGTTCCAGCATAGGTTCCCGGAATTCTTTGCTGCTCATGAAGGACAGTTTGCAGGCGTAGAGGAAGATCTTGAAATCGGTATTGGGCACAGCCATAATGGTGTGCACGTACCAGCGGTAGGTGCCGTCTTCGTCCAGAGTGCGGAAGATGCCGGCGGCGGTGCCATAGGGATCGTTCTCCAGAAGCTGGTAGAGGTGATGAAATTCCGTGAAGCGCCGGTAACGGGGAAGGTCGTCGGGATGAATCTGGGATTCCGCCGTTTTGCGCAGGGCTTCAAGGCCTTTTGTCTTTTTGGAAAGATACTGCCGGAAGGGGGTATTGGCGATGATGGGGGTGGCCGTATCATCCTTCCGGTTCAGCACCGTAATGCTCTGGTACAGGTAGTACAGGTTCCGCAGTATGTCATCCAGCCGGTGGGCTTCTTCTGTTTCCCGGCTGATGGAAATATGGGTCAGGTGGACCTCAAAGAGGTGACGGTCTTTTCCCGCCAGGGTAGAAATGTGGTGCCCTGTGAGATGCATGTAGCGGTTCTTTTTCGGATAGGTGATGGTCTGGTCCTGCCCTGTGCGGAGGATATTCAGGAAGAAGGCGTGAATGTTCCTGCCCAGGGAAGAGGAGGGGCTGTTCAGCTCCCTTTCCGAATGGCGGGGTGTGCTGGTGCCGCCGGAAGCCAGGGCCTGGCGGAATTTATGGTTCGCAAAGAGGTAGGTCAGTTTCCCCTCATTGAGCTCCACCAGGGCCATGGACTCATCGGTGAGGAAATCGATGGAGCCCAAGGGATTGTAGTAATTCTTAAGGGCCCGGTCCTCCGGAATCCATCCTTTTTCCTGCATGCAGTTTTCCAGTTCTGCAAGGGGCATAGGTTTGCCGTAGTACCATCCCTGGATTTTCTCGCATCCTATGGAGCGGATAAACTGGAGCTGCTCTTCCGTTTCCACTCCTTCCACCAGGGTATGAATGCCGATGTCCTTGGCCATGCGTACTGTAGATTTGATAATGTCCTTTGCTTTTTCCGTAAAGCTGGAGAGAAAGGCCATGTCGATCTTGATTTCATCGAAATGGTAATCCTTCAGCACGTTCAGGGAAGAATAGCCGCTGCCAAAGTCGTCCATCCACATTTCATAGCCGGCGTCCCGGAATTTGTCAATCTGGGTGCTGATGCTGACGCCGTCCTTGATGAAGACGCTTTCCGTGATTTCCACATGAATCATATGGTGGGGCACCTGGTACTTCCTGACGATGGCGTCCACTTCTTCAAAAATAGAGCCGCTGTAGAAATCGATGCGGGACAGGTTGAAGGAAATGGGAATCACCGGCAGTCCCTGGCTCACTCTGGCGCGATAGGTTTTGCAGATTTCTTCCAGTACATAGAGGTCCAGCTTCTGGATCTGACGGCTTTCCTCCAGGGCAGGAATGAAATCGGCCGGCGAAAGGAGTCCGTATACCGGGTCCACCCACCGGGACAGGGCCTCGGCACTGGCCAGGGTGCCGGAAATGGTGCGGATCACCGGCTGCAGATAGATTTTGATGTATTTCTTATCCAGGGCTTCCTGCAGATGGTCCATGACATAGCTCTTGATAAAAGCCTTTTCACCGATGGCTTCCGTATAGGTCTGGCAGTGGATATCATAACGGTTCCTGATGCTGTCGGCGGCGGCCTTGGCCAGGTCACAGGCGGTTTCCGGCTTCGTGTAAACATCATCGATGGGATAGAGGCCAAATTTTACGGCCAGGTCCACATCCTCCCGAAGGCTCATAATGTCCCGAAAAGCCCGGTCAATGCGTTCATGCACCGAAGTTTCCTCTGTGAGGATGGCAAAATGGTCGTCGGAAAAACGGGAAATGAGGGCCTGGGGGAAGGCGGTTTTCAGGATGAGCGCTGCCTTTTTCAGAAATTCATTGCCCCGGCGGCTGCTGTAGAGAAGATTGAACATCCGGAAATTGCGGATATTCATGTACAGCATCACCGGCCTGCCGGCAGAAGAAGGCGAAAAGGCCAGGCGCAGGGCTGCCTCTTTAAGGAACCGGGTCTGTCCCGGCAGTCCCGTAATGCCGTCAATGTCATGAAGCACATACTTGGCGTCGCTGTCCAGAAAGAATACGTAAAATACAGGTCCCACACCGGGTACATGGACTAGATGGCCGAACTCCTCCACCGTCTTTTCCGTGCCCTCCTTTGTGAGGATGCGGTAGTTGACGTAATCAAATACATTGGTTCCGGAAGAAATCTGGCGCTCTATATCCTTCTCCACCTTCTCCGCATCCCGGGGATGGACCAGGCTTCTGAAAGATCCGCCGGTGACAGCCATGAAATCGTCCATGTCATGGCAGCCGAATATATGAATCAGCCAGGAATTGGCATAGAGAATCTCTTCCTTTTCATCAGCCCGGTACACAAGAACACCGCCGGGCATGCCATCCATGACGTGCTCCAGAATGGCTGTATAAGTTAATGACTCCTGGGTCATAAAAGCTCCTTCATGAATAAAAATTCATCTGTTAAAATATCTGCAATAAAAGATTATTATGGATTAAGATACATTTATTTTTTATAACACTCGAATAGGATAGGCTTAAATTCACAAACCTTATTATAAATGGTCCGGTATATAAAAGCTATAGAGGGAACTAAAAGACCTTTACAAAAATTTTACATCGCCTGTCCATGAAGGAAGGGGGACAGAAAATAGGGAAGGGAAAAGGGAACATAGAATTGCAAAATTATGAATTTATATACCTTTGATGAGCACATGATGAGAGACTGGCTGCTCCATCTTCTTCGGTAGGGAGCATCAGGGGAAGGAAATCACATTTTCTGAAAGTCCTTCTCCGGCAGAAAGGCTCCTGGCGCGGGGGGCTTCCATGACAGGTCTTTTGCTTTCTTTTTTCTTGACGGCCCTGATGGAAAAGCGTAAAATCAAATTTGTTTTATTTGATTGACTCTATAAGAAAGCAGAGAGGTAAGGCATGGGAATTCTGGATGTTTTAATGGATGTGGTGAAGCAGCCGGCGCTGATTGTGGGGCTGTTTTCTTTTATCGGCCTCATGGCCCTTCGGAAGCCTTTTCACAAGGTACTGACAGGAACCCTTCGACCGGTTCTGGGCTATATCATGATGATGGCCGGAGCCAATATCATTGTGGCAAACCTGGAGCCTCTGGGACAGATGATTCATGAAGGCTTCCATATTACCGGCGTAGTGCCCAGCAATGAAGCCATTGTAGCTTCCGCTTCCCGCCTTCTGGGCACGGAAACCATGTTTATCCTGGTGGCAGGGCTCATGATGAACCTGGTCATTGCCCGGCTTACGAAATTCAAGTATGTGTTCCTCACGGTGCACCACAGCTTCTTCATGGCCTGCCTTCTGTCGGCGGTACTGGGCACCATCGGCCTTTCCGGCGTGGAGCTGGTA
>ULXW01053621.1_pt1 | contig 13513 bp, 9 predicted proteins | sample 1961661 | NCBI WGS metagenome assembly ULXW01 (sample SAMEA4835849, study PRJEB28245) | human gut metagenome | biome: gut microbiome; material: fecal sample | place: Denmark | collected 2008 | reverse complement strand
CAGCCGTTATCCCCGATTGACAGAGGTTCGTAGTTTCGATACCATCGAGGCTACCAAAGTGGTCGAGGCGAATGAAAAACTCTATATCAATAAAGAAGAGGGGTTCATCGGTACATCGTTGAAGAAAGACGAGTTCGTTTGTAACTGCTCTGATATAGACGACATTATTCTTTTCTACCGAGATGGAAAATATAAGGTAGTGAAGGTGAGTGAGAAAATGTTCGTAGGGAAAAATCTTTTACATATTGCCGTATTTAAGAAGAATGATAAACGTACGATATACAATGCGGTTTATCGGGACGGAAAGGCAGGATTGCATTATATGAAACGTTTTGCTGTGACCGGTGTGACTCGGGATAAGGAATATGATCTTACTCAGGGCAAACCGGGGTCGAGGGTCGTTTGGTTTACAGCGAATCCCAATGGAGAAGCCGAGGTTTTGCGGGTGACTTTTGTTCCGAAGCCTCGCATGAAAACTCTGTTTGTCGACCGCGATTTCAGTGAAATAGCCATTAAGGGCCGTCAATCTATGGGAAATATTCTTACTAAAAATGAGATTCATCGTATTTCTTTGAAGGAACGGGGCGGATCTACATTGGGTGGACGCAAGGTTTGGTTCGATCGAGATGTTCTCCGCTTGAATTATGACGGACGAGGAGAATATTTGGGCGAATTTCATGGAGACGATCAAGTGCTTGTCGTTTTGGAGAATGGCGAGTTTTGCACGACGACATCGGATGCCACGAATCATTATGACCCCAATATTTTACGGATAGAGAAATTTGATCCCGATAAAGTTTGGACAGTAGCTTTGTATGATGCGGCGCAAGGTTATCCCTATTTGAAACGATTTGTTTTTGAAGCGGGTAGCCGTAAACAAAGTTTCTTGGGAGATAATCCAGATTCCCGTTTGTTGTTGATTACCGATACGGCTTATCCCCGTATTGAAGTCGCATTCGGAGAGGGGGACTCTTTCCGGGAACCTATGGTTGTGGATGCAGCCGAATTTATCGCAGTGAAAGGTTTTAAAGCGAAGGGGAAACGGCTTACGACTTATTCTGTCGCGACCATTAACGAATTGGAACCGTTGAGGCAAGAAGACGATTCTGTCGTTGAAGATGACAGTAGTGTCGAAACGGATACTCTTATGGATAGTAATGTCGATAAACCGGAAGATAGTGCTTCGGGACAAATGACTTTGTTTTAATTATGACGAAATGTAAGGCGATTTTACGTGCCATTTTAATGGGTATTACTTTTTCGATATTTTCTCCTTTATGCGTATCGGCACAGGAAAAAGAATCGGAGAAGCCGTTACGCCCGGTCACGTCTGTATTTACGGTCGAACTCGGAAGGCAAAGTGCTTTGGATACCTATTTGACACCTATCCGTTATTGGGGATTAGATGTGGTTTTGGGGTACGAACGTCTTCGGGCGGTTAGTTTTGCCCCGGAAAAGTGGTTTATCCGCCACAATGTTTCCGGTTCATTCGCCTCGATGACTAATCAATCGGGGAGCGGCTCTATGTTATCGTTTTATTTGGACTATTCGTTTGCGATGTTAAGGAGATGGCAGTTGCTCGATGGACTGTATGTGTCCGGGGGGGGAGAGGCCGCACTTACGTTAGGGGGATTGTATAATTTGCGTAATTCCAATAATCCGGCAACGGCGAAAGCTGCCATCGACTTGGGTGCTACCGCTATGGCTTCGTATCATTTTTATATATCACGATTGCCGGTAACTCTTCGCTATCAGGTTTCATTACCGGTAATCGGTACTTTTTTCTCTCCTGAATTCGGACAGTCCTATTATGAGATGTTCGGTATAGGGAATTGTAGCGGGATTGTCCATTTCGGGGCATGGCATAACCGGGTCGATGTGCGGAATTATATTTCGGTCGATCTTCATGTGGGAAAGCGGGCATTACGTCTGGGGTATCGTCAAGTAATGCGTACGACGCATATCAATAGTATAGATACGCAAGTATTGACCCATACATTCGTGTTGGGAATTTCCGGTGAGATATTTCGTGCGGCTCCTTCGGATCGTCGGATAGTTTCGGTTTATTATTAATGGGAGATAGGATATGATGCATAGGTTTTCAAAAATAGGACTGTTGGTTTCGATTTTATCGGTTTTCATGTTTCCGTCTTGCCATAAAGTGGAAGTGTTCGAAGATGATCCTTATGGTAATTTCGATGCTTTGTGGACTATTCTCGATGAACGATACTGTTTTTTTGAGTATAAGAATATAGATTGGACGCAAATACGAACCAAATATCGGAAGAAACTGACATCGAGAATGACATCGAAGGAGTTGTTCAGTGTCTGTAACGATATGCTCATGGAGTTGAAAGACGGCCATGTGAATCTTATCGCCGCACATGATACCTCGCGGTATTGGGATTGGTTGTATGGTTCTCCCACGAATTACGACGAACGTATTATAGATGAGTATTATCTTAATTTCGACTATCGGTATACCAGTGGTATAAAATATAAGATATTGCCTCAAAATGTAGGATATATGTACTACGGCAGTTTTTCTAGTACCATAGGCGATGGTAACCTCGACCAGATATTGGCCTATTTATCGACTTCTACGGGATTGATTATCGATGTGCGCAGCAATGGCGGCGGGGCTTTGTCGAATGTCGAGACTTTGGTATCTCGGTTTATTAACCGAAAAACGGTCGTCGGTTATATTTCCCATAAAACGGGATTCGGGCATCAGGACTTCTCTGAGCTTTATCCAATAGAATATTCTCCGTCGAGCCGGATTCGTTATCAAAAGCCGGTCGTTGTATTGGCCAATCGAGGTACATTTAGTGCGGGGAATAATTTTGTATCGGTGATGAAAGCTCTGCCAAATGTTATTGTCATAGGCGATTGTACGGGGGGCGGTAGTGGATTGCCTTTTTCGTCGGAACTTCCTAACGGTTGGAGCATTCGGTTTTCGGCTTCCCCGATATATGATATAGAACGGCGACATACAGAGTTCGGTGTTGAGCCGACCGAGGGGTTTAAGATGGATATGGATTCCGAACAGGCTTCGAAAGGTCACGATACCATACTCGATCGGGCAATCTCTTACATAACAGGCTCTTGATGAAAGATTTGTTTTTCACCCGATAAACTTTGTGTCTTAATAATTGTATAGTTTGTAAACTTCTCGTATATTTGTACCGTCGTTTGCGGACGTGGCGTAATTGGTAGCCGCGCTAGACTTAGGATCTAGTGTCTTGCGACGTGTGGGTTCGAGTCCCGTCGTCCGCACAAAGCCTGTAAGAATTCTTACAGGCTTTTTTTGTTTTGTCGGGGATAAATTTAAAGACTCTGTATCTTTCCCGGTATGATGGCGGTAGGCTATCTATGAATAAAAAAAGAACGTCTCTAAATATTTTGGTTTGAGGTGGGTAAAGATTTTTTCTTTTATCGTCTTTATAGGTGTATATAGTAATATCATGAAAATTGGTTTAGTTATGAATGTGAAACTCTTGAAGAATTTAGTGTTTTTAGGCTTGTTATCGTTTTCGGTTTTCCTTTCTTTTGCTGTGTCGAAAATTATTCCCGACGGGACAATTCCTTATAATATGGGAGTTCAGTCAAAAGGCGATACCGATGGCCCGGAAGATTTGGATCGTGTACAGGAATTAGGAATGAAGTGGGTAAGACGAGGTTTTATTTGGGAATCTATCGAACGAAAGAACGGTGTTTATGATTTTAGTCAGTATGATCGTTTTGTAAACGATTGTGAGAAGAGGGGTTTGAAAATTATTGGCTGTATGGCTTTTAGTAACAAACTGTACGGGCATGTGAAAGACGAACCGGCTCGTTCGGCTTATGCCGATTTTGCTGCTGAGCTGGTAAAACACTATAAAGGGCGAAATGTTATATGGGAAATATGGAACGAACCGAATACGATGACATTTTGGGGACGTCATGGGAAAGTGGGCAATTCCCCTCAGTATGCCCGGGAATATACAGATTTGGTACGGGCTGCCGTGCCGGCCATGAAAAAGGCCAATCCCGATTGTGTGATTTTGGCGGGTTCGGTTTCGAACATGTGGTCTGAGTCATATAAATGGATGTCCTATTGTTTTGCAGATGGTATGTTGGATATCCATTGGGATATATGGTCGGTGCATCCTTATGGCGTGAAAGCCCCGGAGGATTACATGGAGGCGTATTCTCATACTCGCAATTTAATGAAGAAAGCCGGTGGAGATACCGGACGTCTTTGGATAAATTCGGAGCGGGGTTTCCCTTTGGGAAAGGCCGAGGGATATGCAGGGGGCGATCCTTCTCTTGCGTATGAATATCAAGCGTGGCACGTGATTCGGCAATACCTTGTTGATTTATTAGAGGGGTTGCCTGTGACCATTTGGTATGAATGGGGTGGAAAAGAGGGATTTGCTTTATACCGTGCAGGAAATATGACTCCCGCCTATAATGCTTGTAAAACCTTTGTGAAAGAGTTAAGCGGATACAAGTTGGATTGCCGAATGAAGACAGAGAACAAGAGGGATTTCGTACTCCGTTTTATCGACAAGAACGGCAATGAAAAGTTGGTCGCTTGGACGGCTCCGGGAGTAATGGAAAGTCCTGATAAGATAGTGCCTCATTCAATAAAGATAGCGGTGGGAGATGTTTCTCCCCGATTGGTCACAACCGATTTATGTGGTCGGACCGATATTGTAGAGGTGTCGAATGGAGTTATAGAGCTGTGCCTGACAGGGGCTCCGGTATATATTACTCTTCGATAAATAAGATGGAAATGATTTCTTGTTACGGTCGTTGGGGCATCTTTTGATTATATCGATGATTTTACTATGAGAGTAAAAATAAAAAAAAATTGATTGTCTCCCGACAACCAATCTTCTTAACCTTAAATCTAATACCATGAAAAACACAGTGCAAATATACTGCTTTTATATGTTTTACAACATGTTTTCTGGAAAAATTATTCTTGTTTTATACTATTTTAATATTTGAGCTGCTGTTTTAAAGAAAAGAAATAAAAATGCCCCTATATTACAGGGGCATTTTTATTTCTTTTGCGTTTTATCTTTATTGAATATCGATGCTATTCAATAAGTCTACTTTCCCTTCATTTACCAGTTTCAGAATTAATTCGCCGAAAAGTGTGTTTTGCCAAGCGAACCAAGCCCGAGTGAAATTTTGGGGATCGTTTTTATGGAACGATTCGTGCATGAATCCTGTTCCGGCATCCGTTTTCATCAACATTTCTATGCACTCTTTTATTTCTTGATCGTTTTGACTGGTAAATGCCTTCATCATAATACTCATAGGCCATACCATATCATAACCGATGTGGGGGCCTCCTATGCCTTCGCCGGCGCTACCTTTGAAGAAGTAGGGGTTATCTTCGCTCCATACGAATTTACGGGTGTTTTGATAAATAGGATCGTTTATGTCCACATCACCCAAATAGGGCATTGCCAGCAGGCTGGGAACATTGGCATCGTCCATCAGCAGTTGGTTCCCGAATCCATCGACTTCGAAGGCATATATTTTACCGTATTTCGGGTGATTATAAACCGCATACTTTTGCAGGGCGGTTTCTACCTCTTGGGCCAGATCGGAACATTCTTTCGCCAGTTTCTCGTTGTGATTTACCTTCCGCAGGATTTCAGCAGATTTTCTCAATGAAGTTACGGCAAAGAAATTTGAAGGAACGAGAAACTGGAATGTCGTGGCATCGTCGGAGGGACGGAACGCAGAGATTATCAGTCCGACGGGTTTTACCGGATTCCCTAATCCGTTATTAGTCATTGTGTCGAGAGCTCTCTCTGTTTTACGTTGGAATTTGTAGGGGCCATTGCCTTCTTTCCGTTGCTGTTCTTTGAAGGTCCGCAGTACATTCGTAATGGCTTGTATCCATTCTTCGCCAAATATACTGGTATCACCGGTAACTTTCCAATATTGATAGGCTAACCTAATGGGATAACACAGCGAGTCTATTTCCCATTTGCGCTCGTGCAGTTCGGGTTTCATGTCTGTCATGTCGGACATCCATTCCCCTCCGGTAGGACCCATGTTAAATGCGTTTGCGTATGGATCGATATTGATACATTTGAATTGGCGGTTGATGACCCCTGCCAACATTTTCTTTAATCGAGGGTCTTGGTTAGCCAATTGCACGTAGGGCCATACTTGAGCTCCTGAGTCGCGCAACCACATGGCGTGTATATCACCGGTATATACGAAAGTATCGTCGTCCCCATCGAAATGTACGGTCGTATCGAGTGTGTTCGGGAAACAGTTCTCAAACATCCAAGCCAGCCGGGCATTTGTCAATAAGGATTTTACTCGTTTGATTTGTTCTTCTACGGCGTTGGATACGAACAAGCGTTCTTGCGGACGGTTGCTTGTGTATTGTACCCGGGTGTTGTCTTGCTGTGCTGTCGCTACACGAGCTGTGGCTGCATGGGTATAGGAGAATCCATATCCGAGAGCCAGACATAAGCAACTTACTTTTGCAATAGATTTCATAAAAAATATACTGTATGTATGGTTAATAAATAAAAATGTGTATCAGTTATAATTGGGGAATCGACGTATATCGTTTTAGTTTTTATCGCATACTTCCAACTTGACCATTACAGGGAAATGGTCGGACGGTATGCGAGATTCGTAACTTCTGATTGAGATTTCTTCGGGACAATCTTTTACCGAGGCTTTTTGATTGCCTTCTTTCATACGACGATAGCTGTCGGTGAGAACGCCGTATTTCAGAATATGGAATGTAGGCGTTACGAACACATGGTCGATTCGGCTTTCGGTGTAGTTGTCAGAGTCGAAACCGTTGAATGTGCCGTTGGTCGCATAACGCAAGTCGGCTACTTCGAATGCGTCGCGGAGTGTCCCACTTTCAGTTAAGGCGAGATAGGAGCGATGGGTCTGGTCCACATTGAAATCTCCGGTGAGTATAGCCGGTAGATTTTCGCCTATTTCTTTCATTTTTTGTTGTACGAGCAAAGCACTTTCTACCCGGGCTTGTTTCCCTATATGGTCCATGTGGAGATTGAAAAAGAGAAATTCAAATCCGGTATCTTTGTATTTGAAATGTCCCCAAGTGCAGATTCTCGGTAAAACCGCATCCCAGCCGACGCTCGGTTTTTCGGGCGTCTCCGATAACCAGAAATCTCCGTGTCCCAATAATTCGAATTTATCGATTCGGTAAAAAATGGCCGCATGTTCGCCTCCCTTTTTCCCGTCGTTACGCCCCACGCCTATGTAATCATATTTCGGTAGGTTCGTTTTCAGGGAGTCTAATTGATGTCTGAGTCCTTCTTGTGTTCCAAAAATATCGAATTCATGAAACTGTACCAACCCGGCTATGATGGGGCATCTATTTCCCCAACCGTCTCCTTGCAACGAATCGGCGCTGTTTGCGTTCCTCAGGTTATAGGAGGCTGCGGTAAATGTAGTTTTTTTATCGGGTTGACAACCACATAATAATATGATTATTACGGATAGGATACTTATGTTATTCTTATAGTTCATATATGATATTGATTTGTATTTCCAAAAGTACTATATTTTATTCATTCGCCAAAGAGAAAGAATAAGGCGCAGCTTCTTTGGTTGAGCCTCGTTTCAAATTGGGTTCGTTGTCCATGAAGAATTGTATTTTCCCTCCTTCTACCAAGGTATTGTGCTTGAAATAATTGAGCGTGTGGTTCTTTCCGTTGAGTTTTATCGAACGAATATATTTGTTTGCCGAGCTGTTGTTTTTGGCCTCGATGGTCAGGCACTTCCCGTTTTCCAGATGCAGCTTTGCCTCCTTGAATAACGGTGTCCCTATAATATATTGGTCGGTTCCGGGGCAGACAGGATAGAATCCGAGAGCCGAGAATATGTACCAAGCCGAGGTTTGTCCGTTGTCTTCGTCACCACAATATCCGTCGGGAGTGGCGGAGTAGAGTTTTTCCATGATATCCCTCACCCGATATTGCGCTTTCCACGGTTCCCCCGAGTAGTTATACAGATATACCATGTGTTGTATGGGCTGATTGCCGTGGGCATATTGTCCCATGTTCATCACTTGCATTTCCCTCATTTCATGTATGACTCCCCGGCTTTTGATTCCTAAGTAGCTGGGTATGACGAAAACCGAGTCCATCATGTGGTTGAATGCTTCGTTGCCCCCCATCAAGTCTATGAGCCCTTGCGGGTCGTGGAACACGCAGAAACTCCAATGCCAACTGTTCCCTTCGCAAAAATCGCCGCTCCAATCCGTGGCACTGAAACGAGGATTGAATTTTCCCCGATCGTCTTTTCCGACCATGAGTTTTTCCGACGGGTTGTATACATTTTTATAGTTTAGGCTTCGCTGTTTATAAATCTCTATTTCGCTATCGGGTTTTCCCAATTTCTTACCGAGGGTATAAATGCACCAGTCGTTATAGGCATATTCCAATGTACGAGCGACATTTTGCCCCACACCGATATTGTTGGGTACATATCCCAGCCGGTTGTACGCTTCGAAAGCGACTCTTCCCGATGCCGTGCCTTTCAGTTGGTCGTTCGCTCCATGTTTCAAAGCCTCCCATAACAGTTCTATGTCATAGCCTTGCAAGCCTTTGATATAGGCATCGGCGACAACCGAGGCCGAGTTGTTTCCAACCATACAATCCCGATGTCCCGGGCTGGCCCATTCGGGTAAAAATCCACTTTCTTTATAGGTGTTGACCAATCCCTCTTGCATTTTTTCGTTCATCGAGGGATATATTAGGTTTAACAGCGGGAATAGAGAGCGGAAGGTATCCCAGAATCCGGTGTCGGTAAATAGGTAGCCGGGTAATACTTGTCCATTGTAAGGGCTGTAATGAATGGTTTCACCCTCGGCATTTATTTCGTAAAATGCTCGTGGAAAAAGAACCGACCGGTATAAACAGGAATAAAACGTACGCAAATTGTCGATGTCGTTGTCTTTAATTTCAATTTTGGATAATATTTCGTTCCAACGGTTCTTTCCTTTTTCTGTTAAACGGTCGAAATCTCCATCGCCGAGTTCCTGCAAATTCAATTCCGCCTGCTCGAAACTGATGAAAGACGAGGCTACTCGTGCGTGTATTTGTTCTCCTTTGTGTGTGGAGAAACCGATAATACCGCCTGCATGGTTTCCTTCGATTTCGGTTTGGTTGGTCTTGATGGCATTGTCGAGAGCCACGGCGGTGAATTGAAACGGTTTGTCGAAAACAATGATAAAATAGTTCTTGAAATTTTCGGGAACACCTCCCGAATTCCGGGTGGAATATCCGATGATTTTATTCTCTTCGGGTATGATTTTTATATAAGAGCCCTTGTCGAAAGCGTCGACGATAACATACGAATTTTGCTCCTCGGGAAATGTGAAGCGGAATAAAGAGGCTCGTTCCGTTACCGTCATTTCTGTGGTGACATCATGGTCGGCCAAATATACTTTATAATAGTAAGGTTTAGCTATCTCGGCTTTATGGGAGAACCAACTGGCTCGTTGGTTCTGTTCGAACACGACTCCTCCGGTTACCGGCATAAGGGCGAATTGCCCGTAATCGTTCATCCAGGGACTGGGTTGGTGGGTCTGTTTGAACCCTTTTATTTTGTCGGCATTGTATGTATATGTCCAACCGTCGCCCATATCTCCGGTTTGCGGAGTCCAGAAGTTCATACCCCACGGCATTGCAATAGCTGGATAGGTATTTCCGGTGGATAGTTCGAATTTCGATTGGGTCCCTACGAGAGTGTTTACGTAATCTACGGGAGAATTGTTTGCGAGAACAGGTAGATAAAAAAAGATAGTGTTGATGAAGGATAATTTGAAAATGACAGAAAATTTGTTCATCTTATCAGGTGTTATGTTAATATGGTCGGTTCGACGCACATTCATTCGTAAGAAATCGTAACGAACCCTTATTTTTTTGTTATTGGTGGTGTGGAATAAAATATGGTTCAAATATACGCATAAGTGAGTGCATAGCCAAATCGGAAGCGAGATTTCCGCTTGCCTTTGCACTTACCTTTCACTATCTTTGAGTTGAAACTCGAAGATACTTCCGCTCGGCAGAATAAAATTAAAGCGAGCTTTGTTTTGCTCTGCTCTCGCTTATACGTATCTTTGTACTCTAATATGGCAAGGATTCTTTCAATAGATTACGGAAGAAAGCGTACGGGCATAGCGGTGACTGATCCGTTGCAAATTATAGCAAACGGATTGACAACCGTGGCATCGCCGCAGTTGATCGATTTTCTCACGCAGTATATGCAGCGAGAGTCGGTCGAACGGGTCGTCGTGGGGCTGCCGCGGCAGATGAATAACCAGCCGTCCGAGAGTATGCGCTATATAACCCCTTTTGTCAACCGGTTCAAAAAACTTTTTCCCAATGTGCCGATAGAGTTTTTTGACGAGCGGTTCACTTCGGTTTTGGCTCATCGGGCGATGATCGACGGAGGCTTGTCCAAAATGGCTCGGCGAAATAAGGAGCTGGTTGATGAGATAAGTGCGACGATAATTCTGAGGGATTATTTGGAAAGTAAAAAACAATAAGATATGGTACTACCTGTTTATCTTTACGGGCATCCCGTAATTCGTAAGGAGACCGAAGAGATCGATGCTTCTTACCCTCAGCTGAAAGAGCTGATTGAAAATATGTATGAGACGATGTATGCTACCGAAGGTATCGGGTTGGCAGCTCCGCAGATAGGACTTTCTATCCGGTTGATCGTTATCGACGTAAATCCTATGGCCGAGTATTTCCCCGAATGTGCCGATGTGAAGCTGACCTTGATAAATCCGGTTCTCGAAGTATTGGAGGACGGGTCGAAGGAGACCCGGGAGGAGGGCTGTCTCAGTCTGCCCGGTATTCACGAACCGGTTCCCCGTATCGAGAAGATTCGGTTGAAATGGCTCGATGAGAATTTTCAACCTCATGATGAGGTTATCGAGGGATATCTCGCACGAGTGGTTCAACACGAATACGACCATTTGGAAGGGACGGTCTTTATCGACCGAATCTCGCCTATTCGCAAGCAATTGATAAAATCGAAGTTGACCAATATCATTAAAGGGAAAGTACGCTGCGACTATCGCGTGAAAGCGACTCCCTTGAAAAAATAAGTTTTACTCTTTAATTCTATCTTTTTTATATGGCAGACGATAAAAAAATCATATTCTCGATGGTGGGGGTGAGCAAGATGTTTCCTCCGCATAAACAAGTGCTCAAAGATATTTATCTCTCGTTTTTTTACGGGGCGAAAATTGGTATTATCGGTCTCAACGGTTCGGGTAAGTCTACGTTGTTGAAGATTATTGCCGGAGTGGAGAAATCGTATCAGGGCGAAGTGGTATTCTCGCCGGGGTATTCGGTGGGGTATCTCGAACAAGAGCCCAAACTCGACCCTGAAAAAACAGTAAAAGAGGTCGTACAAGAAGGGGTGCAACCTATTCTCGACTTACTGGCAGAATATGAAAAGGTAAACGAGTCGTTCGGTGATCCCGACGTACTCGAAAACCCGGACAAGATGGAGGCTTTGATCGCTCGTCAAGCCGAATTGCAAGATCACATCGATGCCTCTGATGCGTGGAACATAGACAATAAATTGGAACGGGCGATGGATGCGCTTCGCTGTCCGCCTGAGGATCAACTCGTAAAATTCCTTTCGGGAGGAGAGCGTCGTCGGGTGGCATTGTGCCGTCTGTTGTTGCAACAGCCTGATATTTTGTTACTCGACGAACCTACCAACCACCTCGATGCCGAGTCGATCGATTGGTTGGAACAGCATTTGCAGCAATATCCCGGTACGGTTATTGCCATTACCCACGACCGTTATTTCCTCGACCACGTGGCCGGGTGGATTCTCGAACTCGATCGGGGCGAAGGTATTCCCTGGCAGGGAAATTATACCTCGTGGCTGGAACAGAAAACCAAACGTATGGAGATGGAGGAGAAACAGGCGAGCAAGCGGCGTAAGACTCTCGAACGGGAGTTGGAATGGGTTCGTATGGTTCCCAAAGCCCGACAGTCGAAAGGTAAAGCTCGCTTGAACTCGTACGATAAGCTATTGAATGAAGACCAAAAGGAACGAGAGGAAAAACTCGAAATCTTTATTCCCAACGGGCCTCGTCTAGGTAACAAGGTTATCGAGGCTCACGGAGTCGCTAAGGCTTTCGGTGACAAATTGCTTTTCGATAATCTCGATTTCGTATTGCCTCCCAATGGCATCGTGGGTGTGATAGGACCGAATGGAGCCGGAAAAACCACGCTGTTCAAACTGATTATGGGACAGGAGGCTTGCGACAAAGGAACTTTCGAAGTGGGCGAGACCGTGAAGATCGCTTATGTGGACCAGACCCACAAAGATATAGACCCTGCCAAGACAGTCTATCAAGTCGTTTCGGGCGGACTCGAAACGTTCCGCATGGGTGGTCGGGATATGAACGCTCGTGCCTACCTCTCCCGCTTCAATTTTACGGGAGCCGATCAGGAGAAACTCATCGGAGTGCTTTCCGGCGGAGAACGTAATCGTCTGCATTTGGCTATGGCTTTGAAAGAGGAGGGTAATGTACTCTTACTCGACGAACCTACCAACGACATCGATGTAAACACTTTGCGGGCGTTGGAAGAAGGTCTTGAAAATTTTGCCGGTTGTGCCGTTGTAATTTCTCACGACCGCTGGTTTCTCGACCGTATCTGTACGCACATACTCGCTTTCGAAGGCGATTCGAAAGTATTCTATTTCGAGGGTTCTTATTCGGAATACGAGGAGAATAAGAAAAAGCGTATGGGCGATGTGGAACCACATCGGGTGCGCTACCGCAAACTTATGGAATGATCAATTTGTTTTTTATAGAAGAAGCGGCGGGTCGGGAGGTTCGCCGCTTTTGTTTTATGGGGGTAGTGGCTTTTGTCTCTTTTCGAGGCTGTAAATGGATTATTTCCCTCCCCTCTCTATATATCGCTAACACAGCTCCCCGCAATGCTACGGGGTGTTTCCGAAGAAATATAGGGAGGAAGTGCCCATAGGGCGAGGAGGTAAACTCTTCAAGTAAACATATTATCTTTTTCAGCTTTTCTATTTCTTCGCTGTTTTTCTCTATACCGCTTACAAAGAACCTCGTAATACTACGGGACGTGGCAAGAGAGAATAATCAATTACTTGTGTATCAGTTAGCTTTGTGGCTGTCTCTTTATGGTTGTTTTGCGCCCATTTTCCCACCTTTCAGCCCTTTGCCGAGGTTGAAAATGTTTTGGTCGTAGCTGACGGTCTTCATGGAAGACTCGCGTTTGCGTTTCAAGGCGAGGTCTACTAATTTGTCCATAAGCTGGTCGAAGCGTATGCCGGAGGCTTCCCATAGGTAGAACGAGAGGGAACCGGGAATGGTGTTGATTTCGTTGACATAGATGTCGCCGCTTTTACCGTCGATCATGAAATCGACACGGGCGACCCCGTGGCAAGACAGTACCCGAAACGTTTCGCCGGCAAGGAATTGTACCCGTGCGGTATC
>ULXW01030090.1_pt1 | contig 13558 bp, 7 predicted proteins | sample 1961661 | NCBI WGS metagenome assembly ULXW01 (sample SAMEA4835849, study PRJEB28245) | human gut metagenome | biome: gut microbiome; material: fecal sample | place: Denmark | collected 2008 | reverse complement strand
CGTCACGGCAAACAGCGTCAGGCACAGCCCGCTTTTTTCCGCAGGAAGCTGCGTCTCCCACTTGGGAAGCACCCAGCCCGTTCCGGCGGTATAGGTATTGCGCATCTGGTTCCAGAACAGGCGATAGCCCTCCAGCGCCTGCTGCCTGAAAATCATAACCAGCAGAAACAGAACGGCCAACGCCGCCGGGAAAAACCATCGCTGCTTCCGGAACCGGATTGTCACGCCGTAAGCGATGCACACGTACCCGCCCGCCGTCAGCAGGATGGGCAGCAGATTTCCCGTCCGGAATCCCGCCACCGCCGCAAGGGCAAACAGCAGCGCCCCGCAGGCCAGCATCGCCGCCAGCATCCGGAGCACCCATCCGCCGTCCGACGAACTCTCAGGTTGGCGCAGGTGCATCCCCTGTTTTATTTTTGAGGTCAAGGCTTTCGCCTCCCTTACACGTCAATTTCTCCTAATTGTTCCCGATACCGCCCCACGTCGAAGGGGATGCTCCCCTCCAAGGGCGACTCCCCGCAGAGCAGCGCGGTGACATGTCCCAGCCGCTGCATCTGCAATACATCGGCGCAGGGTTCCTCCCCGATGTACACCATATGCCCGCACAGGGCGTCCGGCCGGGTCTGCACCAGAAGGGACGCGCCGCCCACGCCACTGCTCCGTCCTGCGGCACGCAGCAGACTGGGGATGACGCCGACCAAATCCTCCATGGCGCAGATCTCATGCAGGACGCAGACGTTGCCCTCCGTATCGTTCCATCCCAGCATGAACTGGACGCCGCCGTCCGCCAGGCTCCGGCACAGGGAAACCACCGCTTCCGCCTGAGCGTCAATGCGTCTGACATTGCCGGACTGCCCCGTTCTCTCCCAGAACACCAGCACATTGCGGGTGATGGGCAGCGCCGGATCCCGGACGATCAGCCGGTCGAATTTGCCGCTGAGCTTCCAGTGGATCTGCCGGATGCTGTCGCCGGGGACGTATTCCCGGATCTGGAAGGTCTCCGTCAGGTCGGCGCCGGGTCGCTCCTGAGAATAGCTGTCGCTGTCCTCCTGGCTGTCGGGGTTGGGAATCAGATTCACCCGAATGGGGAAGGTGTCCGGCTGCACCGTCATATGGGCTTCTCCGGTACAGCCGCAGGGAACGCCGATCAGTCCGAAGCAGTCATAGAGCTTCACCTGCTCCACGGAAATCCGGATGCGCCCGCAGTATTCGCTTCCCAAGCGAAGGGACGCGCGCCGCTGCCCTTTCGGGAACGCCCAGGTCATGACATGTTGGGTGCAGCTCTCGCCGTTCAGCTGGTTCCGGGCGGTCACCCGGCAGCGGATCCGCAGGGCGGGCAGCAGCGTGGGGTTTTCCAGCCAGACCGTGACGCCGCCCTCGTCCCCTTTCCGCGCCACGGCGGGCGCTTCCACCCGAATCCGAAGGCGTTTTCTCAGGCAAAGGTGAACCGGGAGGCTGCCCAGGGGCAGAATCAGCAGCATCGCCCCCAGAGCCAACGCCCCGCCGCTCCCGTAATACAGGGTAAGCCAGACGCAGATGCCCTCCAGCACCGCCCAACCCAATTTCATTGCGATCATAAGCAGTACCTGCTTCCGTTTATTGTTTCACCACCGGCATCTTCACGGAATCCAGAATGGCGGCGATAACCGTCTCCGGCCGTTCCTCCATCATTCTTGCCTTGGTGGTCAGCACCAGGCGGTGGCAGCACACATCCGGGAATACGGCGGCCACGTCCTCCGGGATGACAAAATCCCGGCCGTTTAAGTAAGCGTAGGCCTTCGCCATCCGGCACACTGCCAGCGCGCCCCGGGGGCTGACGCCCAGCTGCACCATGGGATGCTCCCGGCTGGCCTGGGTCAAGCGGGTGACGTATTCATAAACGATATCCTGAATTTCCGCCTTCGCCGCCTCCTGAATCAGCGCTTGCAGCTGCTCCCGGTCGACCACCGGCGCCACCCGGTTCAGGGGGTTTTCCGTGTGCCTGTCCCGCAAAATGCTGATCTGGCTTTCAAAATCGGGGTAGCCCATGCTGATCTTGATCATGAACCGATCCAGCTGGGATGGCGGCAGCAGCTGCGTTCCCGCGGAACCCACAGGGTTTTCGGTGGCCAACACCACAAAGGGCTGGGGCAAATCATAAGTCTGACCGTCCACCGTCACATGCAGCTCCTCCATGGCTTCCAGCAGCGCGGACTGGGTCTTGCTGGAGGTACGGTTGATCTCGTCGGCCAGGAGCAGATTGGTCATCACCGCGCCGGGCTTATAGACGAAGCTCCCGCTTTCCTTGTCGTAGACCGAGTAGCCGATGATATCCGAGGGGACGGTGTCGGAGGTGAACTGAACACGCTTCGTGTCCAGTCCCAGCACCTTGGCAAAGGTCATGGCCGTGGTGGTCTTGCCCACGCCGGGGACGTCCTCCATCAGCACATGGCCGCCCGCCAGGATGGCCATCAGGATTTTCTCGACAATTTCGTTTTTGCCCACAACCACCGTTTCGATCTGCTGTAGGATTTCAGGAATTTTCTCATTCATTGTGATTCCCCCTATTTTTAATGCATTCTTGGGAAAAGCCAGTGCAAAAAGAGCATCTGTACGCTGTATGTGTCCTCTTCGCTTGTCCGATAGTCCTCCGCGCCGCAGGCATCGCAATAGCGGACTTCCTTCCCATCTCCCGCGGGCGACCATTCGCCCCAGGTGTGGCCTGCCGGGAGGGGTTCCCTGTAGGAGTCCCCGCAGTCACAGGTGTGCTGGATGTAGCCGGCCTCCGTGCAGGTTGGCTCAACCCGTTGCGTCTCGTGGTAGGCATGTTCATGCGGCACATGATTGGGGTCTTCCCCACCGCAATATTGGCAGATGCCGTCCACGTAGTTATGGTATTCGTCGAAGGTTCCGGGCTTCGTCATGTCATAGCCGCAGCTGTCACAGTGGTACACGATTTTCTGGCAGGTAGCTTCCTGAATCGTCAGGGCGCCGCCGCAGATTTCTTCGTGGAGCACATGGCAGATACGGCACTCATACTCGTTCCAGTCCTCACTATATGTGTACTCATGATTTCCGCGGTCAAATTCCTCGCCGCAGGTCGAGCATTTCTGATAATGCTCCGATGCTGTGTGGTTCCAGCGATTGTCCATGGTGTGGCCTTTCGCTTCGACTTCTTCTTCCTTTTCCATGCCGCAGATGCTGCACTTGACGATTCTGACCCCCGGCTCGGTGCAGGTGGCAGTGTTGGTGCCTTCCACTTCTTTCCAGAAATGCTGCTCCGCCGCGCCGCATTCCGCGCAGACGTGGCTGTCCTCCGTGTCCCCGGCGGCGTATGTCCAGTTGTGGGGGAGCGGGTCGCCGATGGCCGCCTGACAATCCTCGCAGAGCAGAATATGGGTTCCGTCCTCCAAATCCTTGTAGGTCGTATGCGCATGGGGGCAGTCCTGAACCATGCCGCAGCAGCGGCACACGTAGTGAATGGAGCCGTCCGGGTCTTCCACCTCTTCCATCTGATGTCTGGGAGTGATGTCACCATTGATTGCCGTAACACAGTAGCCCACAATATTGCCATAATTGTCGCTGCCGCCGCCGATGTCCCACCCGTAGGCCAGAGTGTAGCGCAGCGTCAGCACATCTTCGTCCTTCAGACGCACCGCAGACATGGACTGACCCGGGTAATAGCTGCCGCCTATCGAGTACATCCACCCGGAGCCGCTGGTATAATCGAACTCGCCGAAGGTGCTGCCGGAGCCGGCGCTTTTGTTCAGTCCGTTGCGGTACAGGCAGCGCCACAAAACTGCAAGACCAGTCCTCCCCGCGCCGAACCGGGCGTCGATGGCATCCAGCACTTCCTCTTCCGTGCTTCCCGGCCAAGTGGAGTCTTCCAGCGCATCTGCGCTATAGCCGGTATCCAGCCATTGCAGGTAGAAGCCGGTATCCAGCGTCCCGGCATAGCTGCCACGCCAGCCGAGAGTATCGCTTGCCGCGCCGAAGGGTTCGCCGGTGTCCTTTCCCATGATTGCCTTGGCGACCACATAGGAAATCGGCTCGTCCGCCAGAACCTCATAAGGGATAGGGCCGACAACACCGACCCCCAGCACCGTCATGTCCACATAAATATCGGCTTTTCCGATTATCTGTCCGGGTTCTACGCGGAAGCCAATCAGCGTCAGCTCCGCTTTCCCCCAGTTGCCGTAAGCGTCCTCGGCGTAAACATAGAGGGCATGTTCCTTTCTGTCCCCCGTCTCCGGATTAGACGGAAACAGGCCGTACTCCCAGGCGTCCCCGGAGGCATCCCTGGAGGAGGTAGGATCCGTGACCTCAATTCCGTCCAGCGTAACCTGAATATATTCATTCGTCCCCTTTGCCGGAATGCTGACCGCATTTCCTGCCGCATCTCTTCCGTATGCGGATACCTTCAGATTGGTTATGACTTCGTTGGGAATTTCATCCTGATCCTTGAGGTTCAAAAGGATTTCTATGCTGTTCGTTCCCTTATGCTTGTAGGGAACATTGATTTTGAAGGTATACTGATTTCCCGAGTCGTCCTTTGCTTCGACCGTAAAATTGTTCTGTCCGGTTTTTCCGTAATTCAGGTAAAGCTGAACCGCGTCCGATGTTCCAAGGGTCAGGGTTTTATTTTTGTTTCCGGGCTGAGTGCATTTGACGGAAGTGATCTTAGCGCTGTCGGCATCGGAGCCGACAATGGACATTTCGTATGGCAGATTCCCCCCGGTCAGCTGGTCGTCATACACGGTATCCGCCGTTTTCGACTGCTTATTCTGGCAGAAAACCTTTCTTTCGCTGCCGTCATCGAGGATATAGCGCATTTGCAGCGTTACATCATTTCCAAAATGCAGAATGACTTCAAAGTGAGCCGTATGCCCGTTTGCAAGGGCGGAAACCGAAATCCGATAGGTATTGGAGGTTTCCCCCTCCGGCATTTCCACCTCCAACGGACCTTGTCCATCCCGCCAATTCAGCTCGCCGCTCCCGGAGGGCGCATCGGAGGTATAGCTGGCGTTTATAATTCTCGCGCCCGCGCTCTCGGCGTCCGCGCCGACCAACTTCATCTCGTAGCGTATGCTGCGCCCCGCCAGCTGGTTGTTCTTGATTTTATCCGCAACGCTGCCGCCCGGCAGGCAGAGCAGTGTGCCTTTGTGGTTTCCGGTTCCCTGCCATGTAAAGGAAAGCTGTACATCCGGGAGCTTCTGATACGTAATTTTATACCGGAAAAACACGTCCCGCTCCGGGGTTCTGACTGTGAAGGAAACCTCGTAGACCTCCTTGTCCGTCCCCGCCGCCGGTGCCATAGGCAGCGACCCGCTCGGCCAGGTCAGCTCCTTCGCCGTTTGGGTGGATTCGGTGACGGAAACGCCGCCCACGATCTTTGCATCCTGCGCCTGTGTTCCGGTCAGGCTTACGCGAAACCGGAACAAGTCCTCGTTCAGCTCATAGCTGCTTACGGAAAACGCCTGCGTATTGCCCGCGGCACAGGCAATGCCCTTTGCGTTCCAGGTCAAGACCAGCGACAGCTCCGAGGGAGAAACTTCCCCGCCGTCGGCGCCCTGATTTCCGTTCTCCTGACCGTCGTCTCCACCGTCCGGGGCAGAATCAGGCCGGTTCTCTTCCGGACGGGGTTCCGCGGAGCCTGACTGACCGCCGTCGGGAACCGAAACGGTATTCAGCTGCTCGTTTTCCCCCAGCTTCAGAGCCGTGATTTCCCGGACGCTCTCCCCTTGCAGGGGGTCGTCCGGTTGGGCTTCCTTCAGCCCCGTTCCCGGAAGCCACAGTCCCAGCAGGATCGCGGCGATCAGCAAAGCACACAGTCCGCCCCGCAGATATTTGCTTTGAATAAACGAATTCCAATCCATACTGCCGTTCCCTTTGCCATCGGAATTTGCCCGCATTCAAGCACATCCGTATGAATGCACGCATACCCCACCCGGAAAATCCGGGTGGGGGCGCATGATCTTACAGCCACTTTGCGTAGAGTGTCATACTGTCTTCAACCTTGTCGTTGTCAAAATCCCAGCGCTTGGTGCAGCTCTCGTCTGCAAACCATCCGGCAAAGGCTCTGCCCGGCCGCATCGGCTGCTCGGGGCGCGTCACCAGATTGCCCTTCTTCACCTTCTGATCCTTCACCTTGCTGTCACAGCCGGTCTCGAAGTGAACCGTCTTTCTGCCCAGCAACAGAAGCAGCAGGAGCAGAAGCAGCAGACCGGGCAAGCCCAGACCCAGCAGCCACCACAGGCCGCTGCCGGTACCGTCGCCGTCCGTCTCAGGCGCGTCGCCCTTTTCCCATTTTGCGTACAAGGTCATATTGCCCTGAACGGTATCGGCGTCAAAATCCCAGGGATTTTGCAGATCAATATCCGAATACCAGCCCACCAGGTGGTAGCCCTCCCGGGTGGGATTGTCCGGCCGCTCCACGGTCTCGCCGTACCGGACGGTCTGACTGGGAACCGCCGTGCCGCCGTTCGGCTCGAAGGTGACCGTGCAGTCGGTGGAAATGATGACGGTCACGTCCTGACAGGAGGCCTTATATTCCCCGGTTCCGTCTTTGGTGGAGACCAGATAGTCCTGATTTGTGATCTTGGACACGCCGGACGTAGCAATCACCTTCAGCTTGAAGGAGCCAACCAGGCGCTTGGCTTCCCACGTTTCGCCGCCGGACAGGGACACGAAGTTCATGTAAAATTCCCGGTAATTGTCCCGCAGGCCGATATCCGTGGTGGAAATTCCGTTGCTCAGCAGGGCGCTGCCCTCCACCAGCTCGAAGAAATTGCTGTCGTAGCGGATTTCGTTCTGCATACCGTACATGGTGTAGGCGTCCGCACTGTCGGTTCTGTTCAGGTTAAAGTCCACCTGAATGATATCCCCGGGCTGAACCTCCTTCTTGTCACTGCCGTCCACGGACAGCTGGAAGAAAAAGTCCCGGGAGTTGTCCGCCGCCAGAGCCGCAGGAACACAGGTCAGGAAAAGCATCACGGTAAGTAAGCAAGCCAGCACTCTTTTCATCATAGTTCGCTCCTTTTTTATGGGGTTGGTCGTCACCGACCGTTCATTACAATTGCGTAAATCGCCATCACATCGGCCACGTTGATTCTGCCGTCCTGATTGACATCCACCCAGCTATAATCGTCTGCCGAGAAAGACTTTCCGTTCATGATCGCGCTGAACAGTCCCATGACGTCAGCCACGTTCACCTTCCCGTTTCGGTCGTAATCGCCCACCAGCGCCGCCGATACGGTTCCGCTCACGGTCGTAACGGGGATGGCGTCAAACACGGACAGCAGCCGTTTGTTGCTGCGCATATACTGCACCACCGGCTGTACCGCCGCAGTGCCGGAAAAGTCCTCACTGACCCGGAACGTGGCCGTGAACAAGATTCCGTCCTCCGTCACGGCATCTTCCAGGGCAGCCGTCACATAGCCGCAGGTCTTCCCGTCCGCGCCTGCCCACTGGGTATTCCTGGCGGCCACAGCGCCGCAGAGGTAGGGTGTTTCTCCCGCCGCCGTCTGGATGCTCAGCAGCTCCAGCTGCGCCCGGTCGTAATCCAGGGCAATGCCGAAATTGGTAAAGCCCCGGTTCCCGGTGATCCTGACGGGTACGGTCACGGTCTTCCCCGCCGTCACGGAATCGGCGGACACGGTGCATTCCGCGATCTCCGCCGCCATCGCCGTCACAGCCAGCGCGAATATCAGCGCGACAGCCAAAACAATGCTGATGATCTTCTTCATATGTCACGCTCCTTACTTTTCCCGGAGAATGCGGTTAACAATCCACACCGAATCCTTGATGTCCACCTTCCGGTCACCGTTGACGTCGCCGTTCAGGAATTTGTGCATCATCAGGCTTACCAGCGTGTATCTTGCGTTGTACACATCGTGGGCAAGATGCACGTCATCCACGTCAATACGCCCGCTGAGATCCACGTTGCCGGAGTAATCGACGGCGGCAGCCGCCTTCCCCTCTCCGATGGTGATACTGTTCCGGGCAGTCTCCACGATCTCTTTTTCGTCGGCGGAGGAGATCACCAGCCAGGCGTAGGCGTTGTATACCTTCGACCAGTACATGTTCTGTCCGTCGTACATGGGGACATGCCCGTCCTCCACATTGCCGGTGTAAAGCACAAGGTACATGCTCTGATTGTCCAGAGTGACGTATGTGCTGACCTCCACCGGAGCGCCCTTTGTGACGGTGACGGTGATATCTCCCGTGACCGCGCTGCCGGGAATGCGGTAAATGTCCTTTTTGCTGTCGTAGGTGCATTTGACGGTAACACCGTTGACACTGGCGGATACGTCATAAGGGGTACCGTCCTTGCGGCTTACGCGGAATGTGTACTCCGCGCCCCGGCGGGTGCTTGTCTTTCCCGATGCGTCTCCCGCACCGGATCCGATGAAGCTCACCGACACATATTTGGCAGAGCTTCCGCCGCTACTGCCGCCGCTTCCGGAGTTGATCTTGTTTTTCAGGGCGGTGACGACAATGTCGCCCGTGATATCCGCGCCCGGGATTACATAGCCGCCATTCTCCGCCTTGTAGCCGGTGTAGCTTTTTCCGCCGATGGTCATGCGCAGGACGTAGCTGTATCCGGCCTTCCTACCCAGCTTGAAATGGTAGGGCGTGTTGTAGGTCGCGGAATTTTCGCCGGACAGGTCTTCCCCCTTGAATGTGACCTTATAGCTCTTGGGGGTTCTGTTTGCCTTGACCGTGATATTTCCGGTGATTTTGTCGCCGGGGATGGTGTAGGTTCCGTCGCCGTTGTCCTTCACCGTGACGTCCTTGCCGCCTACTTTCGCCGAGGGCTTGTAGTCATAGTGAAGCGGGTCTGTCGCCCGGAAGGTGTAATCCTCTCCCGCCGCCGCGCTCAGGCTGTCGGCGGTCAGGCCATCCTCCAGCGTCACGGTGTACCCCGGCTGGATGGTAAATCGGGTGGTGCTGTTCTTGGTTAAAGCCAGCGGCGCGTCCTTGGTCGGGGCGTTCGCGCCGGCGTCGATTTTCGCCGAGGAAATCCTGACTTCCGCCGTCCCTGCCGCCTTTGTCTTGAATGTCAGGGTTACGACCTTCGTGGAAGCGGACTTATCCGCGCCGTAGCCGATAACGCGGATGCTTCCGCTCTTTTTGGTTACCGAAGCCCCTTTATCCGCCGCCTGACCGGACACATAGGTCAGCCGCGCGGTGTCATAGGTCAGTGCCAGATCGTAGGCATTGTACTTTCCCCCGGAGACGGACACGCTCATGCTGACGGTCTTCCCAACATCCGTAGTCTGATCCGGCGAAGCGGCGACCGAATAGCGCGTTTCCGCGGCATAAACTCCCATGGGCAGGGCGGACAAAAGCATTACAAAAGCAAGCAGACCGGATAAAACTCTCTTTTTCATAAAATCACATCCTACGGCAAAGGTGTCGGAAATTCACAGCTGTCCCCACTTTCCATAGGGACACCTGTGACCCTCCGAATTCTGCGGTCTGGCCTCCCCCGCCTTTCACGGCGGGGGAGGCACTTTGGTTTCGGGTCAGAAGACCCGGTCATTCAGGAAATCACTTGATGAGGCTTACGATAGCGGTAGCGTCAGCGGTATTGACCTTCTTGTCGCCGCTCACATCGGCATTCAGGAACTTCAGCATGGACACGGCGTCAAAGCTTTCGTACTTGGCATTGTACATGTCGTAGGTCAGCTGAGCGTCGTTAACGTCGACTACCTTGGTGCCGTTCACATCGCCGGTGTAATCCACGGTTCCGGCGGCGGTGCCTTCCGCGACCTTGACCTTCCCGGCGGCTTCCGCCTTCACGGTCTCCAGGTTGTCCGCGGAGATCACCAGATAGGCGTATGCGTTGTACTTCTCGGAGAAGAACATGCTCATGCCGTCGTACTTGGCAACCTGACCCTCGGCGAAGTTGCCGGAAGCGGTCACCAGGTACATGACCTTGCCGTTCAGGGTGATGTACTCGGTAACGTCCACGGCGACGGCTGCAGTCTTGGTCACTTCGATGGTGATGTTGCCGGTGATGGTGGAGCCGGGGATGGTGTAGCTCCCCTCGCCGTTCTTCACCAGCTTATCGGTCACATCCACGCCGCCGACCTTGACGGTAGGCTCGGAGTAATCGTAGCCGTCTTCCTTTTCGACGGTGAAATCGTAATCCTGACCCTTGGTAGCGGTGTCGTTGCCCTTCACGTAATCGGGCTTGGTGACGGAAACCACGGAGGAGGGCTTCACGGTCTTGGTGACGCTGATCACAATGTCACCCTTGATGTCGGTGCCGGGGATGGTGTACTTGCCATTCTCAGGAGTACCCAACGTGTAGGCCTTGCCGCCCACGGTCACGGTGGTGTTATAGGTATAGTTGCCGTCCTCGGTCACGGTGAAGGTGTAGTCGGTGTTGTAAGTGGCCTTATCGGCAGCGGTCACATCGCCTGCGCCGGTGCCTTCCACGGTGACATTGTAGCTCTTGGGCGTCATGGCGGCATTGATCACCAGATTGCCGGTGACACCGGAAATGGTGTAGGTGCCGTCGCCGTTATTCTTGGGGGTAACGGTCTCGCCGCCCATGGTGGCGGAGATGACGTAGTCGTAGTTGTCCGCGTCGGTAGCGGTGAAGGTGTAGTCCGCGCCGGGAGCCACGGTGGATTCACCGGACAGGCCCTCGCCCAAAGTGACGGTGTAGCCGGTCACCTTGATCACGGTGGTGTCGTCCAAAACGGTAGCCGCAGGGGCGTCGTTACCGACGGCCTGAGAGCCGATATCCACCTTGGCGGCGGTGAGCTTCACCTCCGCATCACCCACGCCCTTTGCCTGGAAGGTCAGGGTAGCGGCGGCGGTGTCCAGGGTCTTGTCGTCGCCGAAGCCGATCACACGGATGGTGCCGGGAACGGCTTCCTTCACGACTGCGTTTTCGTCGGCGGCGGTGCAGGAGACGTAGGTCAGCTTGTCGGTGTCGTAGGTCATGGTCAGATCATAGGCGTTGTAGGCAGTGACAGCGCTGTTGCTGTTGGAAACGGCAACCTTGACCTCGGCATTTTCGCCCACGGTGACAGTCTTGTCCTCGGAGGCGGAGACCGCGTAGCCGGTGAAGGCAGGGGCTTCCGCGGCGGTCACGTCCACGATGCCGGGGGCGGTGGCAACGTCCATGATCGTGTAGTCCGTGTAGGTCTCCATGTCCATGCCGCCGATTATGCATTCCGTCAGCTGGAAGCGATAGCTGCCGGTCTTCAAAACCCTGAACTTCACTTCGGCGAACTGCCCTTTGGCCATCACGGTCTTGCTGGTCATGTCCAGGGTGCCAAAGCGAATTTTACTCTGCTCAACGTTATTTTTACTGTTAAACTGCGTGTTAATGCTCACGACCTCGAACATTTCCTTGTCGTAGCACAAATCCATCTGGAATGTAAAGATTCCGGTAATGTCGTCGCTTGCGTTCAGATAAACGCTGAACTCGTCGCCGACGGTCAGGTCGGTCTTGCTGGCCGTTACGCCCAGGGTCGCCGTGGTTTCCTCAGCGAAGGCGGTGACCGTCAGGCTGAGAATCAGGAGAACCGCGAGGAGCAGGCTCATGGATTTCTTAAAAATTTTCATAACATCCTCCTGTCAGAAGTTGTCCTTTTTGCTTTGGAGTAAGTGCTGTTAGAAAGGGGTGTTTGCCGGCCAAAATGGGATATTCCAACCGGCAAACACGCTACGCATCAGCCATTGTTCATAACAAGCGCATACAGAGCAGATACGTCAAGCACATTGATCTTTCCGTCGCCGTTGATGTCGGCTACAGCGGCGTCCAGCTCCTCGCCGGAGAAAATCGCGCTGTACAGTGCGCTCACGTCGAGTGCATTGACCTTACCGTCGCCGTCGATGTCGCCCTTCACGATGGGCTTCTCATGGATGGTCACACGCACGCCGCCGGGGGTGGAGCAGATGGCGCCGGGGTTTTCCTTACCGGGCTGGCCGGCCAGAGCAAAGATATACTCGCCGGGAGCCAGCTTGCTGGTGTCCACGACCAGGCTGCCGTCGGCTTCCGCATCTCCCACATTCTGCCATGTGGTCACATCGCCGGAAACGATATCGTTGACAGGCGTGCAGTAAACACTGGGGCTGTAGTCGATGAGGGTGTGGGCAGTGTTGTAAGTACCATACATGTCAGCGCCCGCATGGTACAGCTCCAGCTTGATCTTGTCGCCCTGAACGGGATCCGTCTTGTCGGCTACGATGTAATTAAAGATGCTGGTGGTATCGTTGAAGAAGCTCCAGTCGGAGAAGTGGCCGAGGGTGACAATGTCGCCGTCGTGGAGCAGGATCTGATCGGAGGTGCTGCCCCAGCCCTTAGAGGCCAGAGGATACTCGTAGTTCAGATAGTAGTTCAGGTTCAGATCGTAGTTCCAGATTTCCTGCAGGAAGGTGGAGCCGGTGGAACCGGTGACGTTGAAGATGCTGCTGCCAAGACCGTTGTCCTTCAGGTAGCCCTTGCCCGCATCCGCAGGATCAATGCCCAGATAGTAAACCTCGGTGGCATAGATGAACAGATGGAACATGGTGACCTTGCCGTAAGCGAATTCCTTGGTGCCGGGGTCCAGAGCGCTGCCGGGGCCGCCGGTGGGATCGCCGCTGGCGGGGCCGTAATTCTCGGAGGCGAAGTAGAAGTTCTCAAGGCCATACAGCTCCAGGTCGAAGTAAGGAACGGTGACCTCCTTCAGTGCCATGGTTTCGCCGGATTCGTTGCAGGACTCGAACGTATCATCATGAGAGAAGGAGAAGTAGACCGTGACAGGCTTCAGAACCTTCTCCTTCACACCCTTGACGGTGATGACCAGATCGGTAGAAACATTCTTGACGGTGTAGACGCCCTTCTCGCCGGTGACGGTCTCGCCGTTGACCTGCACGGCAAAGTCCTCCCCCGCCTCGTAGCGGTAGTCAAGCTCCAGCTTAAAGGTGTAATCCTTGCCGCCCTTGGCGGTCTTCTCACCGGTGATGGTGTAGCCCTCGCCCGTGGGGATGGTGACGGTGTAGTCGGCAATCTCAGCGGTCACGGTCTTCAGGCCGTAGTTCTCGCTGTCAAAGCCGTAGGTGTAGGACACGGTGTAGCCGCCGGTCTGCTCGTTCTTGGTGACGGAGACATACTTGGAAACGTCCCGCTCCTCGCCGTTTCTCAGCTTGGTAACGGCCTTCAGGCCGTCAACCGTCAGAGTGCCGTCCTCATTCTCGGTGATGGTGGGATACTGGGTGATCTCCAGAGATTCGATCTTGGAGGTGATCGCCATCATATAGCAGGAGTCATTCTTATAATAGAGGGTGCCGTACTGGTCGGCGATGGTGGAGCAGATGCAGTACTGCGCCAGGGGGGCGGCAGGGGTGAAGACCTCGCTGTAGCCGGAATTGGTGGTGGTCAAAGGCGCGGTCTGTCCCGGTCTGTCCTTCAGAACGGAGATACCACCGGGGGTATAGTTGTAAGGCAGGTAGATGTAGACATAGCCGTCCTCGCCCGCGTAGGCCGTGGTGACCATGGCAGAGGTCTGGGGATAGCCGATGATGCCATAGGCATATGCCTTGGTCATGGAGCCGTCGCCGTTCAGGTCATAGA
>ULXW01049051.1_pt1 | contig 13574 bp, 12 predicted proteins | sample 1961661 | NCBI WGS metagenome assembly ULXW01 (sample SAMEA4835849, study PRJEB28245) | human gut metagenome | biome: gut microbiome; material: fecal sample | place: Denmark | collected 2008 | reverse complement strand
CCGCCGTATTCGGCGGAATATCAGGAACTTCGGGGCTGCTCTTTTATGCTTATGCAAATATTTGTAACTTTGGAGGATGAAAATATGAAATAAATGAACAAAGACGTAGGGCTGCAACGAGGTGCAGCCACACCCGCACCTACCGACGATAACGCCGTTCCCACAGCCCATTATATAGACCGAAAAATTATACGGGCTGAGTTTCACCACTACTCGGGTGGCAACTATTTCGTCACTATTTGCACCCGAGATAAGTGTCGTTATTTCGGCGAAATAGCGAATGGTGAAATGCATCTTTCGGCTGTCGGTAAGTACGCACATGATGAGCTTAAATCATTGCATAAACATTATGTCTATGCTGAAGTGCCGCTCTTCATTGTGATGCCTAATCATATTCATGCTATCATTTGTATAAAGGAGCCGGCGGATGCGCCCGGTTGTGTTCCTCCAATACGCACGGCGCTTGGTGTAATAGTAGGAGGGTATAAGCAAGCAGTAACGAGATTTGCGAGAAGAAACAATATTGTTTTTGGATGGCAAAGCCGGTTTCATGATCATATTATAAGGGGATTGAAAGATGGAAATAATATAGCGGAATATATTGAAACTAATATTGCGCGTTGGGACTCGGATTGTTACTATATGTAGGGCTGCTCCGTGGAGCAGCCACTGGTGCTCAATGGCTTGATTGTATGTGTGTTACCGGCTTTGGGGAATGCGATATTGGACATTTGAGGGCAGCGGCTGCACCGCGGTGCAGCCCTACGTTTTGCTGCGCCCTTTACTTTGCAATGTTTTGCCTGTTAAGCATTTGAGGGCAGCGGCTGCACCGCGGTGCAGCCCTACACCATGTGGAACACCTTCATGCGCTGCCGACGTGACTTTTCGGGGGATCGGCAAACTTTTCGGGACGCGCCGACGTTTCTTAAGTAAGAGTTATTAATTGAAAATCCCGAAATTATGGAACCTCACATCGACAATACTTTCTATTCCTGGATTATTATCGGGACCATTGTTTTCGTGGCCACAATAATCGGAGCGGCTATCGACAGAATCCGCACTCTGCGTCACAGATAAAGCCTGCCTGCCGGCTCATGCGAAAAGCGAGTGGAGAACGTCGGGACTTTTGAGCGACGCAGCCCTTACGATGTTGTGGAGCTCAAGGTAGTCAAGCATGGCGTCGAGGGCAGTGGCGCGCTCGGCGCGATTCATTTTTATGGCCCCGAGAGTTTTCAGCGTTAGGCGCGACAGAACAGCCAGCGCGCCCGCTTCTTCGGGCCGCAGTCTTTTGGGGGTTACAGGCATTGAGGCGGTGAAGCGTCCGCCTTCCATATCGAACCAGCGCCCAGGAGCGTAGGTCGACATATCGGGCTCGACTCCGAGAAGAGCGGCGAGCCGGTAAATGAAATAAAGATGGAAGTTGGCTATTGCCGTAGGATTATCGAGGGTGTCGAGAGCCATGAGCGAGGCGTCGATGAAGTCGGTCAGGGCTGCGTCGGGCTCCCGGGCTTCGCGCAGGGCGTGGTCGAGGATTTCGGCGGCAAGGGTGGCAATCATGGACTTCAGCGGGTTGGCCCGCAGCGAGGCAAGCACGGCGCGCGGACGCATCGATGAAGCCGGCATCACCTCGCGACCCGGAGATGATGTCGCTTCACATTCAATCATCGACGGAACTATCGAGAGGGCGCGTGAACGTGCCGCCGACCTGCCCGAACCATCGGCGACGAGAAGCGATACACGCCCCATTTCGGCCGACCACGCCGTCAGAATCGAGTGGCGGTCGGAGTAGCGGGTGCGCCGCAGTGTGACGATATTGAGCCTTAGCCGCGCCATCAGTGGGCCTCGAGCCAGTTTGTGGCCGTTCCCATCGACACTTCGAGCGGAACATCGCCGTGCCAGGCGTTTTCCATCTCGCCCGCGACTATTGTCTGCATCTCGGCGAGCTCTTCGGGCTCGATGTTGAAAATAAGTTCGTCGTGAACCTGCATTATCATTCTCGAACGCAGTCCGCGACGCCCGATTTCGCGGTAGATATTGACCATCGCGATTTTAATGATGTCGGCGGCCGAGCCCTGAAGAGGGGCGTTGACGGCATTCCGTTCGGCATAGCTGCGGACGACGGCGTTGCGCGAATTGATGTCGGGCAGCTGGCGCCGACGTCCCATTATCGTGGTCACATACCCGTTGTTGCGCGCTTCTTCGATGGCATGGTCTATATATTCGCGGATATGAGGATACGTGCGGTAATAGCCGTCGATGAGTTCTTTGGCTTCGGATCGCGCCATTCCGAGGCGTTCGCTGAGGCCGAAGGCGCTTATGCCGTATATGATGCCGAAGTTGGCGGTCTTGGCGGCACGGCGCTGGGCGTCGGTGACGTTTTCGATTTCTTCGTGATAGATTTTCGCTGCCGTCGCGCGGTGGATGTCGTGGCCGGCGAGGAACGAGGCGACCATGACGGGGTCGTGGCTGAGGCACGCTATGAGGCGCAGCTCGATCTGGCTGTAGTCGGCGCTCATGAACAGGCATCCGGGATCGGCGATGAAAGCGCGACGAATCTCGCGGCCGTCGTCGGTGCGTATAGGAATGTTCTGGAGGTTGGGGTTCGTCGACGATATGCGCCCCGTTGTCGTCACGGTCTGGTTGAAAGTGGTGTGGATCTTACCGGTTTCGGGGTTGATAAGACGCGGCAGCGCGTCGGCGTAAGTCGCCAACAGCTTCCGCAGTTTCCTGACGTTCAATATTATCTCGACCAGAGGATGATCCTTGCGGTGTTTTTCGAGAATAGCTTCGGTTGTCGAATAGCCCCCTTTGGCGGTCTTCTTGGCTTTCGCGTCAAGTTTGAGGCGTCCGAACAGAATTTCGCCGACCTGATAGGGCGAGCTGAGATTGAAGGGCCCTCCGGCGAGTTCGAAAGCTTCGGCTTCGAGACTGTCTATACGGTCATTGAGCTCTTTCGACATATTGTAGAGCGGGGCCGGATCGAGCCTTACACCTGTCCATTCCATTTCGGCAAGCACTTTTATCAGCGGCAGCTCGATGTCGTGGAGCAGGGCCGTCATTCCGAGGCTTTCTATTTCGTCGGCCAGAGGACGGGCCAGCCGCAGAACCGTGTCGGCTTCCTGGCAATATCGGGTCGCCGCTTCGGATTTGTCGAGCGCAGCGGCCGGATACCAGTGGCGCATGTCGGAGGGGAACAACGGGGATTCAAGTCCGAGATAGCGAAGCATGACCAGCGGGAGGGAGTGGCGCGATTCGCTGTCGATAAGATAGTGGGCTATCGCGGTGTCGAAATGACGAGCGCCGAAGCTTATGCCGGCGCGGCGAAGCAGAATCATGTCGCGCTTGACGTCGTGGCTGACTATTTCTGTCGATTCCGACTCGAAAAGAGGTCTCAGCCGTTCTAACAGACCGTCGGAGGCCGGGATGAATGTAGCTGAACATGGGGCGATCGCCAGAGCTATGCCTCGGAGGTCGGCACGCATGGCTTCTTCTCCGACGGCGTAGGTCGCAAGCCCTACACGCTCCGAAGCAAGGGCTTTTTCGACGAGGCTGTCGACTTTCTCGGCAGTGTCGGCTGTGGTATATTCGCCGGTGGGGCAGTCTGATGCGCTAATTTCGGCCACTGTCTCGCCTTCGGGAATATCGAACAGCGAGGGCTGGATCGCATGAGACGCGCTTTTTGCCGGAGCGGCGGTGTTGGGGCTGTTAAGCTTTTTGAGCAGTGAGCGGAATTCGAGTTCACGGTAGATTTCGCGAAGGGCGTCGGTGTCGGTCTCGTTACGCACGAGGTCGTCGGGCTCGATGTCGACAGGCGCGTCGGTTTTTATCGTGACGAGGAATTTGCTGAAGACAATCTGTTCGGCGTTGGTCTCGATTTTTGTTTTCAGAGCGCCCTTGAGCTTGTCGGCGTTTGCGATGAGATTCTCGACAGTGCCCCATTCCTCGATAAGGCGCCTGGCGGTTTTTTCGCCTACACCCGGACATCCGGGAACATTGTCGGAAGTGTCCCCTTCGAGAGCCAGAAGGTCAATGACGCGCTCGGGTTCGGGAACACCGAAACGCTCTCTGACGAGCTCGGGCCCGCGCACTTCGAAGCCTTCGCCGCGGAGCGCCGGGCGATACATGAACACGTGGTCTGTCACGAGCTGGGCATAATCTTTGTCGGGCGTCATCATATACGTGTCGAATCCGGCTGCCTCTGCCCGGCGCGAAAGTGTGCCGATCACGTCGTCGGCCTCATATCCGGCAACCTCGACAACGGGAATTTTCATTGCGCTCAGAATGCGTTTGATCCATGGAATTGAAGCAGTGATGTCTTCGGGTTGCTTCTGGCGCTGGGCCTTGTATTCGGGATAGGCTTCGTGGCGGAATGTGGGGCCCGACGGGTCGAAACAAACAGCCAGATGGGTCGGGTTCTCTTTGCGCAGAAGTTCGTCGAGGGTGTTGCAGAAGCCGAATATCGCTGATGTGTTAAGCCCGTTCGACGTTATTCTGGGCGAGCGTATGAGCGCATAATATGCGCGGTAGATCAACGCGTAGGCGTCGAGCAGAAAAAGTCGTTTCATTCTCAGTGTCGAAGTTTATTATGCAAATCTACAACAAATTTTCGGGCCATGCAAGCTGCGGCGGAGGGTGGGGAGCCACAGACCGCGATCGGCTGCGGACTATGGTAAGTAGCATCCATTCTATCTTCACGAATTTTGCGAAACTTAACGGAGCCGACGTTGGAATTTTATAAATTTCGAATTAACTTTGCAGCCGAAATAAACAGATACCGTCATTTTTTTAAGATTTTCCCCCGATGAAACAACCTGCAAATCTTTTGGCAGAAAAGCTGTTGAGCATAAGTGCAATCAAGTTGCAGCCCGAGCTGCCCTTCACCTGGGCCAGCGGCTGGAATTCCCCGATCTATACCGACAACCGCAAGACTCTGTCTTATCCTGAAATACGCAACTTCATTAAGGTAGAACTATGCCGCGTAATCCTCGAGAATTTTGAACGCGCTGATGTCATAGCCGGCGTCGCGACGGGAGCTATCGCCCAGGGTGCTCTTGTGGCCGATACACTCGGACTTCCCTACGTCTATGTGCGCTCGACCCCGAAAGACCATGGCCTTGAAAACCTTATCGAAGGCAATCTCAAGCCGGGCCAGAAGGTTGTTGTCATCGAAGATCTGATCTCGACAGGCGGCAGTTCGCTGAAAGCCGTTCAGGCTATCCGCAATGCCGGATGCGAGGTTGTCGGCATGGCCGCTATCTTCACTTACGGTTTCCCTGTTGCCGAAGAGGCTTTCGACAAGGCCGGCGTCAAACTCGTGACTCTCTCGAACTACAACGCCATGCTCGAGACCGCTCTCGCCGGAAATTATATCAATGAGGCTTCTCTCGAAACACTCCGCCAGTGGCGCAAGGACCCCGCTAACTGGGTTGCCCCTAACGCTAAAAATCTCTGAACCATGGCTCGCTATAAAGGTAACACTGTGGCAATCGCCCGTTCGATCGAGACTGTCTACGATCGTGTCTCGGATCTTTCAGGGTATCAGCAGTATGTCGACCGTCTGCCCGACGACATCAAAGCCAAAATCGGCGATGTCGTATTCGAGCCCGACGCAATCTATATCGGGACTCCGATGGGCAAGGTAGCCCTGAAGATGACCGAGAAGAATCGGCCTGCCGATGTCAAGTTCGAGGCTCAGGGTTCGCCCGTGCCTCTGTCGGTGAAGCTTCAGCTCGAGGAGCCCGAGGCTGAGAAGACACTTCTCACACCTGTCGTCGAGGTCGAGGTGCCGGGCATGATGCTGCCCTTTGTCGGCCCTAAGATGCAGTCGGCCGCCGATCAGCTGTCGACACTTATCGGCAATCTTTTTGGCGGAGCACTGAGTTGAAACGATTAACAGCATTTGTGGCCGCGGCGCTGACAGTCGCGGCCACGCTTTTTTCCGGCTGTCATTCGGTCGACGACGATCGGATTCCGCCGTTGCCGGTTTATCTGGCGTTCACTACGGTAGGGATGTGGGATACTTACGGAGTTGCCGGAGCCACCTCCCACCGTCGGTTCATTCTGACCGAGAGGCTTCGTGTGCCCGAGAATTTCCCGTTTACGGCTCTCAGCCAGACGGGCTATGGCGGCATACTTCTTGTCAGCGATATTCTCGGCGATCCACAGGCCTATGATCTCGCCTGTCCTGTCGAGGTACGTCAGGATGTGAGAATCAGGGTCGATTCCGAAAAAAATGTCGCCGAATGTCCCGAGTGTGGCTCGACATACGACATATTCTCGAACTACGGCACGCCATTGAGCGGGCCGGCCGCCGAAAAGGGTTACGGTCTAAAGCGTTATCACGTCGGCCGCGGGTCGGGAACCGATTATATGGTTGTCACCTACTGAACGATCGGCCGAATCAATGCGTGAAATCCCTTAAGTTACGGCGTTTTTGGTTGAAAGCGCGCTATTTCAATGCTCGAAATCGCTCGGACGTAGGGATGCGCCTCAAAACGTCAGAACCGCTCTGGCGTAGGGACCCGTCAACATGCTTCCGATATTCTTAACTAAACACCGCTGGACTTACACCGCCGTAGAAGTTTCGCGCTTCATGGCGCTTCTCGCGAGCTGTCAGCCTTCAGGTTGTCCCACCAGTGTGATTTAATCTTATGGAATCAAAAGTTTATAGCCGCTTAGCTGCTCGGCGATTTCTGTCAATTCAATTGGAATGTTAACATGCTGGCCATTGATTGTAAGAGTAATGGACGTGTTATTAAAAACAGTCATTCTCTTGAATGTCATGGTTATTGATATCCGCGTACCTTCTTGAGTAGTAACCATGGACGTGGCATTGTATGTTTTGCCATCATTGTTAAACTTGGCGCAACAGGTTTCTGAACCAGATTTGAAATTATTGTCCACAATAACGATGGTGGTTTTACCGTCATTGTTATCAAGGCTCTTAAACTTGAATTGTGCATTTGCATTGATGGCTGCGATAACGCAAAGAAAGAAAAGTAATTTTTTCATATATGGTCTGTTAAGGGGGTGGTGTGCAAATGTATGAAAATTTTGGCAAGGAATCAAATCTTAACAAGAAAGAGGACATATCGGATTTCCAATACGTCCCCTTTCTTGTTGTTGGATTCAACTTCAGTCGAAGATATGGCGGAGCTTGCTGAAGATGCGGTTTTTCGATGCGGAATCGGCTGTCATGTCGGGCTGTCCCTGAAGTGATTCGATAGCTTTGCGCTCTGTGTCGTTGAGCTTTTCGGGAATATAGACCATGACGTTGACCAGCTCGTCGCCGGTGCCGTAGCCGTCGGTCGACGGAAGTCCTTTGCCGCGCAGTCGAAGCACTTTTCCGGGCTGTGTGCCTGCCGGAATCTTTAGACGCGCGCGCCCTGTCAGTGTGGGAACTTCTACCGATCCGCCGAGAGTAGCGGTCGGAATGTCGAGCATGAGGTTGTAGATGATGTCGTTTCCGTCGCGGATAAGGTCGGGGTGTTTTACCTCTTCGATAACGACAAGGAGGTCGCCGTTGACGCCGCCGTGGCGTGCGGCATTGCCTTTCCCTTTGAGGGTCAGCACCATGCCGTCGGCGACACCTGCGGGAATGTTGAACGAAACGGTTTCCTCGCTGCGTTTCACTCCTTCGCCCTGACAGTTGGGGCATTTTTCAGTTATGATTTTTCCTTCGCCGCCACACTGGGGACATGCGGCTGCTGTCTGCATGACACCTAATGGGGTCTGCTGTCTGTGGATGACCTGACCCGAGCCGTGACAGGTGGGGCAGGTGGCAAAGGCGTTTCCGTCTTTGGCGCCGGTGCCATGACAAACGGGGTCGGGCTGCAGTACGGGAATTTTAAGTGTCTTGCTGACCCCCTTGGCGATGTCTTCGAGGGTAAGTTTCACCTTGATTCTTACGTCGGTGCCGCGGCGCTGACGGCGCTGGCGTCCGCCGGCGCTCTCGAATCCGCCCATACCGCCGAATCCGCCGCCGAAAATGTTGCCGAATTGTGCGAAGATGTCTTCCATCGACATTCCGCCGCCGAAGCCGCCAAAGCCTCCGAAGCCTCCGTCGCCTCCGAAGCCGCCCTGTCCCATGGAGTGACCGAACTGGTCATATTTGGCGCGTTTGTCGGGGTCGCTGAGCACGCTATATGCCTCAGCTGCCTCCTTGAATTTTTCTTCGGCAGTCTTGTCGCCCGGATTTTTGTCGGGGTGGTATTTGATAGCGAGTTTTCGGTAGGCTTTCTTGATTTCGTCGGCAGTGGCTTTCTTGTCGACGCCAAGAACCTCGTAATAATCTCTTTTGTCCATCTTTTAGGTTGGGGGTGTGGGTTGGATTTTTATTGCGCTACAACAACTTTGGCGTGGCGAAGCACTTTGTCGTTGATAGTGTAGCCGCGGGTCGGAGTGTCGATTACCTTGCCCTTCTGGGTTTCGTCGGGCGCGGGAACCATGGCAATGGCCTCGTGGAGCTCGGGGTCGAAATCCTTTCCCGTGCTCTCGATAGGCTTGACGCCGTTGGTTTCGAGGAATTTGACGAGCTTGTTGTAGATCAGCTCCATGCCTTTCTTGACCGATTCGGCGTCGTCGGCGTTCTTGTTTGCCTCTATGCCGCGCTCGAAGTCGTCGACGATAGGAAGCAGGCCGCCAAGAACTTTTTCGGCGGCATTCTTGATTATGTCGCCCTTTTCCTTGACTGTGCGTTTGCGGAAGTTGTCGAACTCTGCCAGAAGAAACAGATATTCTTTCTTCTCTTTCTCGAGAGCGGCATTGGCTTCGTCGAGTTTCTTGTTGAGCTCGTCTATTTCATTGGCTTCGGCCTCGATTTCCTGTTCCTGTTCTGCGGCTACAGTTTCGTCGGCCATTTCGATGACGTTGTCTTCGATGCCTACGCCTTCGCTGGCGTTTTCAGGCTCGGAGATGTTGGAATGTTTTTTATTGTTCTTGCTCATAGCTTGTTGTCTGTTGTTGAGATGTTGCGATTATCGGTTACAGCAAAAACCGTGCCTAAACGGGCGTCGGTCTGTTCCGCTATGATAAGGTAACAAATATGCCAGCGTTATCGTTCATTACTGCCAAAATGGCAAACAGAAGCGCGGAGGGGCAGGGCTGAATGCCTCCCTCCGCGCTGAGGTTTCAATTTTATGGTCGGGTGATTGACGGCTGTCAGGCTTTGACGCGGCCTACGTAGCTGCCGTCGCGGGTGTCGACCTCAATGAGCTCGCCTTCGTTGATGAAGAGGGGCACGCGGACTTCTGCGCCGGTCTCGACGGTGGCGGGCTTGAGGGTGTTGGTGGCTGTGTCGCCTTTAACGCCCGGCTCGGTGTAGGTGATTTTCAGGACTGTCTTGATGGGCATCTCGGCATAGAGGACGGTGTCGGTCGATGCGTCGCTGACAACTTCAACGGTGTCACCTTCTTTCATGAAAGCGGCGCCGGTTACGAGCTCTTTGTTGATGGGAATCTGGTCGAATGTCTCGTTGTTCATGAAGATGTCGTCGCCCCCTTCGGCATAGAGATACTGGTAGGGCCGACGCTCAACGCGAACGTCTTCGAGTTTCTCGCCGATGTTGAAACGACGCTCGAGAACGCGGCCGTCGACAACGTCTTTGAGCTTTGTGCGCATGAATGTGTTGCCCTTGCCAGGTTTTACATGGAGGAATTCAACACAGAAATAGAGGCGGCCGTCCATGCGTATGCAGGTGCCGTTCTTGATGTCTTGAGCGTTAATCATTTTCGATGGTGGAAATGGTTGATTGGAAAAATTTTGCGTGCAAAATTACAAATTGTTCCCGAAAATCCCAAAAAAATGCGCTACCTTTGTGCTTTCGTTTTGTGTGCCCCTCAGTGGCTATCGATATTCAGATGGAACAGCTCAAACATGAATGCGGGGTTGCGATGATACGTCTGCGCAAGCCTCTCGACTATTACAAGGAAAAGTACGGTACTTACGCCTATGCTCTCAACAAGCTTTATCTGCTTATGGAGAAGCAGCATAACCGCGGCCAGGAAGGTGCCGGGGTCGGAGTCCTTAAGATTAATGCGGTGGCGGGATCGGAATATGTGTTCCGCGAAAGAGCTATGGGCTCGGGCGCCATTCAGGAGATTTTCGACAATATCCGCCCGCAGGTCGACAAGGCTCTGCTTGCCGATCCTTCCCCTTCCGAGGTCGAGCGCGATATTCCTTTCATAGGCGAGATTTACATGGGCCATCTGCGCTATTCGACGACCGGAAAGTCGGGGATGAATTATGTCCATCCGTTCCTTCGCCGAAATAACTGGCGGTCGCGGAACCTGCTGATGTGCGGTAATTTCAATATGACTAATGTCGACGAGATTTTCGAGACTGTCGTCAGCCGCGGTCAGCATCCGCGCCTGTATAGCGACGGAATTGTGTTGCTCGAACAGCTCGGTTGGGCTCTCGACCGCGAGAACCACCGTCTATACCGCGAATATCGCGACTCGCTCAGGGAGCCTGAGCTGTCCCATGCCATCGAGGAGCGCCTCGATCTGACCAATGTGTTGAGTCAGGCCCGTATGTGGGACGGCGGTTTCTGTATCTGCGCCGTTACCGGTTCGGGAGATATGGCGGCGCTACGCGACTCCCATGGCATTCGCCCCGCGTTCTATTATGTCGACGACGAGGTTGTCGTCGTTGCCAGCGAACGCCCTGTGATTCAGACTACTTTCAATGTCCGTCTCGCCGACGTCCGCGAGCTCACGCCCGGTTCGGCCATAATTGTCAGCCGCTCGGGCGACGTGAAGATTGTCGATGTCCTCGGCGAGCGGAAGAATGAGCGCTGCTCGTTTGAAAGGATATATTTCTCGCGCGGCAGCGATGCCGATATATATCGCGAGAGAAAGGCGCTCGGAGCCAATCTTGTGCCGCAGGTGCTCGATGCGCTCGGCCATAATGTCGACGACGCCGTGTTCTCGTTTATTCCGAATACGGCCGAGGTCGCTTTCATCGGGCTTGTCGAAGGCCTCGGAGAGACTCTCGAACGCGAGAAAACAGAGCGTATCATGGATGCCGCCAAGTCGGGCGAATTGTCGCGCGAGGTTCTCGAGAATATCATGCGTCAGAAACTGCGCGTCGAGAAAGTAGCGCTGAAAGATATAAAACTGCGTACTTTCATTGCCGAAGGAGAGAGCCGCAATGATCTTGCCGCCCATGTCTACGATGTGACTTACGGTATAGTCAACAACGACCGCGATACTCTCGTTGTCATCGACGACAGCATTGTGCGCGGAACGACGCTGCGTCAGTCTATCATTTCCATGCTCGACAGGCTCCATCCGCGGCGCATTCTTGTTTTGTCGTCGTCGCCTCAGGTCAGATACCCCGACTGCTACGGAATCGATATGTCGCGCATGGGAGAGTTCATAGCTTTCAAGGCCGCTGTGGAACTGACAGTGGAACGTGGAGAGCAGCAGCGGCTCCACGATGTTTATCTCCGTTGTCTCGAACAGGAGCGGCTTCCGCGCTCATCCGAGCCCGTAAACTGTGTGAAAGCCATTTATGAGCCGTTCACCGATGAGGAAATTTCGGCCAAGATCGCCGGGATGCTGACTCCGTCGACCATTAACGCCGAAGTGAAGATAATATATCAGAGTCTCGAAGGTCTTCACAGGGCGGTTCCGAATCATCCGGGCGACTGGTATTTCTCAGGAAACTATCCCACTCCCGGAGGAACACGCCTCGTCAACCGCGCATATATCAATTATTATGAGGGAAATGTCGACAAGCGCTGATTGTCGGCGCCTCATGTGTTGAGGCGATAATACGGCTAAGATTGCCATCGGTCGGCATTTTTTCACTATCTTTGCTGAACAATGGACTTGAAATCTTGCAGAATATCAAGAAAACTCATTATCGCGATCGCTTCTGTCGGGCTGATTGCGGTGCTGACATGGGGTTATGCGAGAGCTAACTCCCAGCACGCGTATCTCGAAGTCGGCAATGTTGATTCGCCTGTTGCCTTATATCCTTTCCATCAGAGTATTATCGACTTTGGCGGCGGTGTAGATTTCTGCTATAACACAGGCTCGTTCATATCGACAATTTTCCCTGCCGATCTCGAGCGGCTGAAAAAAATGGGAATGGATATTGATTCGGTCAGCTTCCCGTCGTTCGGGATCGACCATCTGAACAAGGCATTCTTCTGCTCGAAGATGTATACTGTCGACCTTCCCGTTTACGACAACCGGCCCGGTGTGAAGCCTGAGAACAGGCGCGTTGTGGGCCGCATGAAGGATGTCCTTTTCCTTCCGGCTCCGTCGTCCGACACTCTCTCGACGCTGGGCGTTGATGTTATCGAGCGTTTCGTGTGTCTTTTTTCACCTTCGACAAAGACAATCGGATTCTCAACCGAAGTCCCCGATGGTTTCGAGCTGCTGACAGATATTTCTTCGGAATGGACAGCCGCAACCCTGCTCGGATGCGGCAAGCGCTATTATGTCGATATGTCGATAGAAAACAATTCTCACAGCTTCTTTATCAACACTTCTTTCCCGAAGGTCAATGTAGCGCTTCCTTTGGAAGACAGCGTACTTGCCAATTCCGACCTGCGTACTTCGCTGCTTGTCACTATGCGCGGCAGTTTCCGGGCCAAGTTACTCGATAAAGCCTGGGTGAATATCGGCGACAGGGCCGGCAACCATCCGGTCTTCTTTGCCAATACCGGCTTCCTTGAAAGCTATGTGGTCAATCCTATGAATTTTTTCCTTCAGGATGTTGTGATTGACTATCCGCGCAACCGCATACTTCTTCGCCCGCGTGCAGAACTTTTGCCGGCGTCGCTCTGAGGCGCCTTCGTCTTACCGGGCGGTTATGACCCGTTCTCCTATAACTTTTGCGAAGTCGGCTTTCAGGCGGTTCAGTTCGCTGATTCTTGACAGAAGTTCGTTGAGGCGGGCGATGGTGTCTGCGTCGGCGGTAGCTGTGACTGATGCCGACATCTCCGCTATTTCTCCCCTCAGCTGTCCGATCTGCTGCTCGACAATCGCTTCTTTCAGTTCCCAGAGAGCGCGCTGCACGAATTCGTCGAGGCGATCGCGTTCGGTTTCTATTTTCGCGTATTTCGTGTGGACTTTGCTGAGGATATATTTGTCACTGACAAGCTCTGTCGCCAGTTTTCTTACGGTGTCGTCGGGATGGTTGATGAGAGCCTGACTCACATAGTTCTCGGAAAACTCGTCGATGCGACGCTGACGTTCGGCGGCAAGTTCTTCGTCGAGTTCGCGGTCAAGACGCTGCAGTTTCTCGAGGCTGCCGGTGGCCTCGGCCGCCAGCTCGTTGTGGCGACTGACGCGCAGTTCGGCAATCTCACGGTCGATGTCGGCCGTGCGTGAGGCAAGATCCGACGTCCAGTTGCCTGAGGCTATGGCCTGCGCTTCGGCGAACGTCACCGCTATGTCGCTGTTCTCGAGCTTGATGCCGTCGGCATTCAGGTCATAGTCGATAAACTCTATTACGCTCATGGGGGTCGCATTGTTGTCGGCGTCGTAGGCGTTGCAGGCGTTGACTCTTCCGTATTTGACGGCATAGCGTAGAAGTTCTCTCTCGAATGGGCGCAGTCTGGC
>ULXW01021013.1_pt1 | contig 13608 bp, 16 predicted proteins | sample 1961661 | NCBI WGS metagenome assembly ULXW01 (sample SAMEA4835849, study PRJEB28245) | human gut metagenome | biome: gut microbiome; material: fecal sample | place: Denmark | collected 2008 | reverse complement strand
CAGATAAACCATAAACTCTTGCGGTTCCAGATAACGCTCCGAATGAGTATATTGGTTGAAACCATTGGAACCAGAAGCTCCTTCAGTAGAAGTAGGAGTGGGTTTGTTCTCCTGAATGATACTTCCAAGAGAAACGTGCGGAAGCACAAACTTCTTCTGAACGCCGGGCTTAATGTGAATCAGCCCCTCCTTGTATGTATCGTTGCCTTGTGCGGTATATACCAAAAGGTCTTCAAGAACCTCGCCACTATAGGTATTACCAGCATAATTGATTGTTGCCATTATATCTGTTCTTGATTAAAATTTCTTCAACTCAACTTTTCCCACTACAGCCTCGACATCCTCCTTCATTTTGTCCTCAACAGTTTTCAGAGTTTCCTCCTTCTTGCTGACGTTGTTAGGGTCCTTGGCAATAGTTTCTGTGATTTTTTCACGGGCCTGGATTGAATCAAGGGTAGCTTTTACGGTCTTAAAATCGCTGTGAGCCATTTTCAACCAAGCATCCTTTGACGAGTCCTCAATTTTACCAGCACTGATGGCCGCATCAATCATAGCAACCACTTCTGCCTCAAACGCAGCCTTCTCTGCGTCCTGATACTTCTTCAGCGATGCCTTGACCTCTTCAAGTTCACTCTTAATGTTGCCAAGTTCTGCTTCCTTACCCTTGTACTTGATTTCGAGAGCAGTGTACTTGTCCTGAATGTCCTTCAAGTCTGTCTCGGCTTTAATCAAGTTAGCGATGCGTGCAGAGACGGCTGTCATCTGAGCGTCTTTCGAGAATCCAAGCTGTGCGGAAATAGCATCGAAGTTCTGATTTTCGTTCTTTTCCATTGCTTTTACTTCTTGAACAATTGATTTTACATCTCGATTATGAATAGCAACAACTTCTTCCAAAAGTTTATTTTCATCTACCTCTGCGGCAATTGATGACATAAACTCACGCAACGAAGCTGTATCACTTTTTGTTTCAATTTCATTTTTTACCTTTTCACATACCTGCTTGGAGGTTTTTATTACATGGTCAGCAGAAATAAATCCAGCCTTAACAGCTTCTTTGGCCGTAAAGAAAGTGCCATCAGCACCTTCCTCTCCATTCATTATACCTTCGACCTGTTCTTTGGTCATTCCAAACCGCTTCTGATATATAGTCATAAGTTGTGCCTTGAAAGCGTTGACCATCTGCTGAACTTTCGGGTCTTTCTCATCCGCAGCGTAATTGAACGGATTATGAATCATAAGCAACGAATAATCGTGCATAAACAGATTATCTCCAGCAGCCCAGATTACGCTACCCATAGAAGCGGCGATACCCTCAATGATACAATCAACTTCAATAGGACAGCTTTGGATGATTGAAAATACACTCATGCCATACAGCACGGAGCCACCTTCAGAATTAATCATCACAATAATCTTTGACGGCTTTACGCAATCCTGCAACCACAAAAATTCATCATTGAAACAATTTGTAGTATATTCATCTACAGAACCAAAAAAGCGAATGATTGCAGGCTCATTTTCTTTTGCCTTGCCAACCACATACTTCAAATTATCTACATTCATTGTCGTTTGCTTTTTGAAAAAGAATAGTTTTTCAGTTCTACAAAAAGGTTAAATCTGTCAACTAAAGTCATCAAAACCCACAGCATCCTCGAATTTCCTGTCTTTATTGTCTGGAAGATTATCAGGATTTGCAATTTCATTTTGGTCACTATGCTGAGTAAAAGGCGGATGAGAAGCATACACATCGACATAGTTCTTATACTGATAATTGGTATAGTCATTGAACCATATCTGATAATCTATCCAATACGGCTGCAACCCATCATCAAAAGACAACGGCTGGTCCCAATATTGAAGTTGAAATCGTGACACCAGTGATGGGAATGTTGTCTTTTGCGCCTCGATAGCATTAACTATCCGCTGGTACACTTCCAATCCTTCCGTCTCAAACTCGTCATCACTATTATTCAAACGATTAAGAATATAGTGAATACGCATTGTTCCTCTGCCTTCAGCTATCCTTGATGTGCCAACATTGTAATACACCTCTATAAAATGAATGAATACCGCTGGAAAAGCAAAACCATATTCAAGGTTATGTTTGTTGTTCTTAACCCTTGATAATTGTCCGTTATCCAACTTTATAGTCTTGAACAACTGCGGACTATCAGGGTCATCAGGGTCTTCTTTAATAGTCTCCAATATCCTGCGTACTGCACGATACGCCTCTACCATAGCATTTGTTTCATAAGCCTCTTCAACCTGCGTAATGCCACCAGAAGGCTGCTCTTGCTCTAATTCCTCTTCAGGTTGAATAACTGGTGATGTCGGGTGCTTATCTACTATCATTTAGGGAATCCTGTAAAAATCATTACCGATAACTTTTTCAATTCTTCTCGCAACACACTGGAGTCTCCCATAAATTGACGGCGTGGCATATTCTTAACCCTGCCTCTACGTGTTCCAAGTGATGCTGGAGCGTTATGTACAGCAGCAAAACAAAATCCCTTATGGCTTTTTGTATGTGCAAACCCATTCGGGTCTGTAAAAATCGTTACACCAGACGGTGATGATTTATCTCCAAGATGCTTCCATTTTATTGATTTCTTCAACGAATATGTTTCTGTCATCAATGGATGTTTCGCTTTGCTGTGCTTGGAGCGAGCAGCCCACGGAGCAGACCCTCTGCTATTGAACCGCTTTAAGTCAAATGATTCTTGGAATATTTCAGTAGCAGCCTTACCGACCTTCACTTCAAAATTCCAAAGATTGACCTGAAACTTATGAGGCAGATTACGCCATTGCGCAACCATTTGCTTTGGAGTAATCTGCTTGCCTACATTAATCGGAATTGCTGCCATACTTAAATTCTGTTTTTATCCGTTGCGCAATCTCCAGCAATTTATCTTCATGCTGTGCTTCAATTTGGAAGTATGGATGTTCGTCTGAAAATATCCTTCCTTTCAATGCTACGCTCTCCTTAAAGGTTGGATTAAACCATTCTGGTGGAGTAAGAGGAACATCTGCCTTAGCATTCATCTTACCAAGAACAGAAACTGTATCTTCAACAAGGAAGCACCTGCATCTATGTTCTATTGGTGGAATAAGCCATGCTGGAAATCTTGATTTTGGAGCAGTAAAACCTTCATATTGCCTGTGCCAAGGACGAACACGCTCATCTCCCATAGTCATATACATTAAAACAGTATCACTTCCATACCGAGAAATAACCGCAGCCACAATCATAGCATACTCAATATCAAGATTTTCAGTAGTAGCATACGTTTTATTGTATTTGGTAAAAATCGCTTCCAATTCCTCCATCACTTCATCTGAAAGTTCATCATCTTCAATGTCTTCTATCTCTGGAAACTCATTAACCATTTGGTATTCCTCTGCTACAGAAAAATCAACAATATTGTCAATCGCTGCAATAATGATGTCTCTCTGTTCTCGCTGCTCATCTGTTAAGTTGGTGGCGTTTCTCATAAGCTCTACTGCATCATCGAAGCTGATTCCAAACCCATCCAGTGCGTGCTTAATTCCTATCTCTGCACGTTCATACATCAGGTCTTCCAACGTCTCCCATTGATTTTCTCCATTTCGGATAGCTGTCACCAATGGCTTAAACAAAGAGAACAATGTTTGAAACTCACTCTCTTGCTTATCCTTATCATCTTCTGGCAGTCGTTGTGCGCTAATTTTGGAGAGAAGACTTCTGCCTACTATCTTCTCTCCTTCAAAAAATTTGTCGTACCTCTGGGATGGCCATATCGCTTATAGTATTCTTCATCGCTCATTCGGACACCGCCATCACCGCTACTGCCTCCACCATATCCAATTCCACCAGACATCTGAGCATTTAACTGCCTTTTGACTTTTATTCCAAATTCACTCTCAATCGTGTCTGGTTCCATCTCCCATTGCTGACCAAGAACTTGGAAAAGCCGTATGCGGTCCTCATCTGACATCTCAATTCGTTTTGCATACTTGAACTCCAGACCACTTTCAATGTACCCCATCTTAACAAGGCGAGGCACAATAGCTTCATTCATAACCAGCTCTATATAATCACGATATACCTCAACTCGGTCACGAAAAATGTTTTCATGCGCCCTTGTTGAGCCAACGTAAGACTGTGTTCCTCCTGCCATAGATTCTGAACCAAGCACAAGATTAGACACGTCCTTGTCTATCAATTCCAACAAATGAGTAAATACTTGTTCAGAATTTGACATCGTGAATGTTTTGATGTCAACCTCATCATTCAACCCAGTAACTATCACTTTGTTTTGTGCAGCACTTGAAATATCATTTGCCAAACGCTTTCGGTCGGCATTGTTATCAGATTCGGTTTTTCCATGAATAATAGGCTGTCCGTATGTATGTGAGAAGTTCACATAATTGGCAAACACAAACTTCTTTGCAAGTATAATCGGTGTTGTTGCGGAATACAGCCCAAGATTTCCGTTGTTTATCAATACATAGTAATCACTATATTTAGGGTCATCAAAACTCCAGCCTGGACTCCAAATACTCTGCCTTTGCACAATACGCCGCTGCTCTGGAAGTATATTCCTTCGCTCTATGTTATTGACATACTTTAATTTTCCTGTACGTTCATCTATGTCTGGCAAAATTTCAAGACCTGTGTATCCGTACAGCTTGGACTCTACTATCCCTCGTATAATCTTAATGAATTGAGTGCCTTGAATTTTCTTAGTTGCCTCAACGTCTTTAATGTATCTCCCTTTGTCATTCTGCCTTGCAAGCATATAACGCTCACCGATAATTTGCGACTCCAGTGTTTCAAGAACTGAACGCAGATGAGCGTCCTGTTCCACACAGGCATCGTAAAGGTCGATAAGTCTTGCCCTGTCATCCAGCACAGTACCATTGTTCAAGCTACGGTAAGATGACTTGAACATACAGTGACGCTCTATTTCTCGAACATACTCCTGAACAGTTTTCTTATTTGTTCGGAATATACTTTCAAGCAGCTTAATGTCAAACTCCTTATTATCTGATGTAGTTGCCATTGATTACTCGTTTTTAAGAAGAATAGAAACTGAAGCACCTTTTTGTTTCCGAAAATCGAGTCCAATGGCTGTTATATTTTAAGTTGATTATATATAGGTATGCCAATCAAATGGAAAATCAAGCCGAAAACATAACTGTAAATCAACTATTTATAAAATTATTGTGTTAAAAGTATAGTTTTCATTTGTGTGTTAATGAATTATTTGTAATTTTGCATCCGATAATTTATTGTTTCACTTAAATAATAAACCACATGGAGCAAAACAAAGAAAACATGGGTCTTGATTACTATCGCATCAAGACAGAATGGGTTTCTGAAGCCGATAATGGTGAGCTTCAGAAAACAAAGACAGAAGAGTTGGTCTTGGCAACAAGCTACACAGAAGCCGAGACAGTTGCGCATTCTATCGCAGACGTACAGAGCCGAGGAAAATTCGGGAGCGTCAACATCGAAATTATCAAGACAAAAATCAATGATGTTTTGATAAATGACATATTGGCGCAGGAAGAAGGAACAACCGCTGGCCTTATTTGCAGCTACTTCCAAGAAAGCGATGAGAGCGGTGTAGGACTTTATGCCGTAAAAATCGTGAATTTCTACATTGACGAAAAAAGCGGCAAAAATAAGCGTACATCTGAAACGCTCTACACTCCAGCACTCGGAAACTCTGATGCCACGAATCGGATAAATGACTATTTGAAAGGGTCAATGACAGACTACGTTGTACGTGACGTGAAATTTGATAAAGCAGAAGCTATCTATCTGCCGAAAGACATCTTCCAAAGCAAAATTAAAAAAGCGGACCTGCAATAACAATGCTGGGTCAGCAGTCGAAAGGCTCAATACAACTTCAATGCACAGAGCAAGCCTTTTCTGAATTTCCGAACTTGCTCATCGGAACCCAAGCTGAAAGCGGCATCACATACTTCGATGCCACCTTATATCTTCACAAAAACAATATTGAGAAATCCGTAAATGATTTCTTTTCCCAGTATAGGACGCAGATTCTTTCACTATGCGATAGCTATGAAATCAAATATGAAGATGTCTGCCAAGTCAATGAATCTGGGCATTATCTAATTGACGGTAACTTCATTTACCTTTTCATCTCTTTTGTCGAACCGAACTTCCTCGCATATATGTGCGACAGGATGAACGACCTATTTACAAACGGAGTAGCTGTGTCTGATACATATTTACTCCAAATGGCTCGTACACGATTGTCTAAGGAGGTTTTATCAACGATGACAGACGATGGAAACGAAGGTAATTAATCCCAAAGGCAACGTCATTCTCGTATTCAATCCCCTAAAAAGGCTTGTGGCGATTTTCGGTTCAGAAACCGCAGCAGCCAAAGCATTCAATGTATCTTCGGTAAGTATTCATTTGGCAGTAACTGGAGATACTATCTCATGCAATAACCTATATTTTAGAAAGTTAAGTGAGAATATAGAAGTCACATTTGAGGATTTCAGCAAGTTGAGACTCGAAGAATACGACAGTATGTGCGGAGTCAAAAGAAAGTATTACGCAACAAAAGAAATGACCCGAAAGGGCATGAAGTACAACACCAAAAATAAAAAGAAACATGAAGATTAAATTTCTATCAGAAGGGGCACAAATGCCAACAAAAGCAGATTCTGGAGCAGCAGGTTATGACCTCTATGTACCGAAAGATACAAGATTGCTTCCAGGCCGTAACATAGTTCCGCTTGATTTTGCAATACAACTTGACCACGGATATGAAGCAACAATTCGTCCTCGCAGCGGATTTTCTGCAAAAGGTTTTGAATGCCTTACTGCCGACAAAACACAGACCGTTAGAATCAACGCAGATGTGTTGCTGGGAACCGTTGATGAGACCTATCGTGGAAGTGTTGGTGTAATAGTAAAGAACAATCAATCTGAGGAATACATCATCCCAAAAGGTTCTCGTATAGCACAGATGGTAATCTCCCAGTGCTATATGGGTAAACTTGAACAAGCTGACGAATTGAGTGAAACCGAAAGAGGTGAGCAAGGCTTCGGACATAGCGGAGTAAAATAATCAATAAACAAATTTTGGGGAGGCTCATGCTCTCCCCATTTTAATATCTTGAAATATGGCATATAGCGAAACATTGCTGAACGAAATAAAAAGATGTAATGACTTGTATCGTGCAGGAACCCCCGTAGTATCTGACAAGGAATATGATAATATGGTTGAGCGATTGAGACGGATTGACCCAAATAATGATTGGTTCAAACATATAGAACCATCTCCTGTTTCATCAAGCAGAAAAGTGAAACTTCCTGTTCCGATGAAGTCGCTGAATAAAGTGAAAACGGCCAACGAGCTTTCCGCTTGGATTAAGTCGCTAAACTTGAATGACAGGGATTATCTTGTTGTTACGCCAAAATTTGATGGACTATCATTGTTGCATAATGAATCAGACGGAATGGCATATTCAAGAGGCGGCTCTGAAAATGAAGGACAAGACTGTACGGCTCACGTGAAAATGGCTGGAATCAAGTCATCAATCAAAAGGTCTGCATATACCTATGGTGAGTTCGTGTTCAATACACGCTCATGGAATGCGAACTTCAAAGATAAGGTATCACCAGAAACAGGTGATAAATACAAGTCACCAAGAAATACCGCCGCTGGTATGCTGAATAGAGATGTTCCGTCTGAATTATTAAAGCACATCGACTTTTTCAGATATGGAGTTGATGAAAAAGCATTATCTGGATTTGTTTCATACGAGGATGTAATAGCGTACTTGTGCATGGAGTTTAATCAAATGCCATTATATGCAAAAATAAAAGTCAAATACATAGATGAAGACACATTGCTGAAACTATATGAGCAATGGAGCCAACAATACTATATAGACGGTCTTGTAATCTATGTGAATGACCTCGATATATGGAAAAAAGTTGGCCGTCAAAGTACGACTGGTAATCCAAACTATGCTATTGCGTACAAAAACCCGAATTTCACGGCTACATTTACAACAAATGTTCTTGGCGTTAATTGGGCCATTTCAAAATCTGGTGCATTTAAGCCAGTAGTGTCAATAGATACAGTAAACACTGGTGACTGTGAGATGGAGAATCCAACAGGTTATAATGCCAAATACATCTTTGAAAATAAAATCGGAGAAGGAGCGGTCATCAATGTCACTCGCTCTGGTGGAGTAATACCTAAAATACTGGATGTTTTATCTCCAGCTGTAAAAGACACGATGGAGCAGATGAAATTACAGCTTTCTAAATGCCCTCATTGCGGCCATCCTATACAATGGAATGAATCTGGTGTAGAATTATGCTGTACCAATCCAGAATGCCAAGGAATACGGCTTGCAAAAATAGTGTTCTTCTATACCACCCTGAAAGCAGACAATATGGGAGCGGACACAATCGCTAAAATGTTCAACGCTGGATTTACCACACTCCGTTCAATGCTTGACATTACATTTGAAGAGCTTATCAATATCGAAGGGTTTGGGGAGTCAATAGCAAACACAATTTTGGCACAAAACAACAAAATAAAGCAAGGCGTTGAGCTGCCTTTGCTGATGCACGCAAGTGATTGCTTCTCTGGAATCGGGCAAGTAAAAGCAAAGCAGATACTTGACAAAATGAGCGATGCTGAATTGCAAGTGTTTGTCAATGGATTCTGTGACCCAGGGGCTGAAGAGCAAATCAGGGAAGCTGAATGGTTTAATAAAGAAAGCAAGACGATGCAGTCGTTCTTCCTCGGCATACGACCTTTCTACCAGTTTGTAGCTGAAAATGCACTACAAATCCTTTTGCCTAAATCCGCACCAAAACCAACAAACGACAAATACTCCGATGTCAGAGTTTGCTTTACTGGAATAAGAGACAGTGATTTGGAAGAAACAATCATTGCTGGAGGTGGAACTGTGTGTAGCGGCGTATCTAAAAAAACAACACACCTTATCGTTGCAGACAAGGACAGTCAATCCGGCAAAACGATAAAGGCAAGGCAATTTGGAATACCTATTATGACAATTGATGAGTTTGTTAGATAATAATCAATATATCAGTATGATACGGCAGCGATATGAATCGTTGCCGTATTTGTTTTCAAAAAAATAATATCCCAAAAGTATAGTTTTTAATTAAATCCTTTGGCGGTATCATTTTCTCTTTTTATATTTGCACATCAAAAGTGAAAATGAAGTATTATGGCAAAGAAAAATCAGCTAACAACCAGTGACCACCTCCCATACAAAGAATACGAAAGGCTACTGGATTGTCTTCACAACGATAAAGAATATCGTTGGGAAATGTATGCTCGTCTTTCTTTCTGTACAGCTTGTCGGGCTTCCGATGTGTTGAAATTCAAATGGGGCCAAATATTGAACGTGGCTTCAGTTGATGTTACAGAACAAAAGACTGGGAAGACAAGGAGAATCCCACTGAATCCGTCAATTCAAAAAAAGTTCAAGGAACTGTATGGGCTGATGGGGCATCCAGATTTGGAAGACTATGTAATGGCCAGCAGTCAGGGAGATAAACCTCTTACTATTCAGCGTGTCAATCAGATGCTAAAAGTGTTCAAACACAAATACCGTCTGAATATAGAAAACTTTTCTACACATACATTCCGCAAGACATTCGGCAGATATGTGTATGACACAAACAAGCACAGCGCAGAAAGCCTGTTGCTTCTAAACAGAATACTTAACCACACAAGCATCCAAGTAACTAAAGCGTATATAGGAATCACGCAGGATGAAATAAACGGCATATTCAATGCTATAAAATTTTGATTCCAATCCAAAATTGAAGCGCACTTGTGCGCCCTTGCATCTTTATTTTTCAAATCCGACACTGCGGCACACTATTGCCGTGCAAGGGTATGGCACGAGAGTATATTACCTGCAAGAAATGCGGAAAGGTAATTGACACCTATTATTTCAGTAACAGGTTACAAGTCCTTTCAAAAATAAGAGAGAACGAGCTGTGCTTTGACTGCTTGTTCTGGCATGATTTTATCTGTAACCGTCCAGAAAACGCTAAAATCATTGATGGATGTGCATGGCAATACATTCCATTGAAGACACCGTTCTTCAAATTCCACCGCAACCATCCAGAAATCAAGTGTATTTTCAACCCTACAACCAAAGAGCTGCTTCATGTTGCACAAGTAAAACTAATTGGCCGTATTCCAAAGCAGTTTGAAGAAGAATTGCCGACAGAATACAGGTTTGTTTCTGGAGACATATACTTCAGACTACAAAAGTATATGTGTCATCATTGTTCAAGCAAAGGGTGTTGGGATAGGTATCATTGTGTCTGGTATGATGAATCCATAACAGAGCCAAACGGTCCGTGGAACCGCATACCGAAGAATCATCAAGTCGGAGATGAAAAATGCGAAAGATTCATCAATAAACTCACAATGTATGATAACAACGATTAGCATTACGTTGCTGGCACTTTCTGTATTCGTGTGCAGCTTCAATATGTACAGGGTTGCCAAAAGGCAAAATGAAATCAAGCGGCTGTTTAATGTATTGGCAAATTGCATGATTAGCAGTCATGCGTTAATTGGCGAATTATTGGGATTGCTGCGCCAACATCATTCTGACATGGCCACCACTAACGCTTGGATTCTCGCCTGTCTCCGTCCTTACATAATCGCAATCCAAAGAAAAGCGGTTGACAGAGAAGACTACGAAGAAGCCAAACAGTGCCAACACATCATTAAGGAAATAGACAAATTAATCAATCAAACAGAAATACAGAAATGAATACAACAGAATCAATCATCTTTATTACTGGAATTGTCGGAATAGCTTTGGTGCTAATTGGTCTATTGGTAGTCATTCAGGCAATTGCTTGTGATAATTGTCCTTACAAGGACGATTGTAAAAACAATTCTTCAAACAACGATTTCACACCTCCGTGCCAGCAGAACACAGACTTCAATAACAATAATTTTAATGCGATATGATTTCAGAAGGAACTATTCTTTATTATTGCCTCGGAGCAACGGTTCCTGGTTTTAATATGCCAGAGAACAATGTAACCGTAACTTTACAAGACCCAATTGAAATAGATGATAATGTTACATCATCTTCTGGTACTGTTGAGAGCAAATACTCTGAATCCTATACATTGACATTTGAATGTAGTATTTCAGAGGAAGCTGCGCTGCTCCTGTCAATCAAGAAGGCAATAATTGCAAGCAATCTCAAACAAATGAGAACGCATTTCAAGTGGCTGGCCAAATATCATACGGCAATGTGCAAGTCAAGAAACGGATTCCGTCACAAAAATCACTGGAACCGCATAAGAAGCCGCTGCTGGGTGTCATTGCATTCCGTGAATCCTATCGTGGCTTTAGTTGTAATCCTCGTGCTTGTATAAAAACACATTGATAAATTTACATTATTTGGCCATCGGTGGCGGTATGTTGTCGGTGGTCAAAAAGTTTATCCCTAATCAATTGTGCAAACTAAACATTATAATACAACAAAATACTATTCGTTAAAGTAACGCCAAATTAAAATCGTATGCAAGACAAAAGAATTACTTTCGATGAATTGTGTGCAATGTTCTCTAAAGAGCATCCGTACCTAACACCCAACAATCGAAATGTTGGCGGTTGGGCAAAAAAGAAAGGGTTTGTCAAAATGAGGCAAACCATAAACAATGTGAATTACTGTTTTTACGTAAGAAAGGAAGATATAAAATGAATACGGCCATTATCCCATACGGACACTATTATTATTGTGTTTGGCCACTGTTTCAAAACATGGCCAGAGGCATTTTATTCACACACCTGCTTAGTAAACACATAACCATGATTCGAGCTGGTGAAATGCCTATTATAACTATACAAGGAAAAACGATGGGGTACCTTACTGGCATGAACAGGAAAATTATCCCATCCCACCTTGAAGCACTAAAATCAATGGGCGTTATTAGCCTTACAGAAAAATCTTGTGCAGTGAATGTAGATTACTTCATTGGCGTGGCCACTTTATATACACAACAGAAAACACTCGTCCTTAAAGAAGAAGTCGGAAATGCGTTTAGGAACCATAACCTGACAAGACTTTCAGAACTGGGGCTTGACACAAGTGGCAATGGGAATCAAATATTACTATCCATGAAAGGTTCTTTGCCCATAAACGATAGTTCGTGGGCAGATATGCCCACTGTGCGTAAATCTACTCACGATGAGTATAAATACCCACAGTGGGTAAATAAGGACAATGTGAGTAAATCTACACACAAAGACCAATTATTCAAAGCAATTTCTGACAATTTTCATTCAAAAAGTGAGTACATCTACTCACTGTGCGTAAATATGCCCACGGAAAATGCGAAGATTTACGCACAGCAGTTAGGTGATTGTGTTTTTGATGAAAAACAACTGGAAGCGGATGCTGTTGATAAGGCCGTTTATGGACTTTTGGGCGAAATCCTGTCTTCTTCGTGGGTAGATTTACTCACGAATGTGAGTAGATATGGACACGAAAGCAGCAAAAAGTGGGTAGATATGGACACAGTAAATAAATATATAAATAAACAAGAAAATGAACAAGCGAACGAAGTGAGCTTGCTATATAAGGGGGAAAACGAAGAAGAAGATTTTGAAGAGGGTCGAAAAGATTATCTTGGAGTTTTTGGAAAAGTCAACTCGGATGTAATTTCCCAGTCTCTATCTGAAAACAATGAAGACGATGATAGCGGAGACCACAATCGTTCTGAAAAGGATTCAAAAAGGAACGAAATGAGAGAAGTCTTCAGGAAATCTTTGAACCCTTACAGAGACAAACCATACTTCCAGCCTTCAGTAATGTTGGATATTGCTTCAGACCCTACGCAATGTATTGAGTCTTGTTACAAACTGTTTCTGTACAATTTCTGGTTTGAGGTCTATAACCAAATCGTAGATGAGAAAGAACAAGAAAACAACGATGATGAAGAAACTACCAGCTTTAATTCCGAAGAGTTCTTACTTGATGACCTTGATGGCGAGATTCTGTCTGATGATATTTTGAGAGAGTGTATAAGGACTGCCAGCAATTATACGATTGAAAACATCAAGGACGGGCATATTGACGGAGATAACGGAACGGTTGAGGTAAATTGCGAAGTGGTGGATATAGACTTCAATCATATCTTTGACTGGCAGGGTGCCGCTACAAAAGATGGCAATAAGGCTCACATCATTTCCTTCAGCGGTATCAGAAACATTGAAGCAGATGATGTAATAGAACAGAAGCCATCACCAGATGTCAAGCAAGGCAAGAGGGAGCGGAATCGGCAGGACAAATCATATTGCCAAGCATTGATGGCAATAGATGGCTCTCAGCTTACGAAAATGGAACAGGCCATGAAGTCGTTTATGGAGACATTCATTATGTTCGGGGAGCGAGGAAATATTGAGTGGTGTTTGGATAACCAAGGCAATAAGATATGCGACAATTACGTTCCAGGAGAGGAAACTCCACGAAAGGTTCTACCGTGGCATCAGTTCCAGACTTGGAAACATACGCTTAGAGAACTTGGCATCGTTCCAGAAGATTTCTATGTCC
>ULXW01008926.1_pt1 | contig 13642 bp, 17 predicted proteins | sample 1961661 | NCBI WGS metagenome assembly ULXW01 (sample SAMEA4835849, study PRJEB28245) | human gut metagenome | biome: gut microbiome; material: fecal sample | place: Denmark | collected 2008 | reverse complement strand
GGAGCCTATAGATGCTACTTCACAACTCACTTATGGTAACAATAATTATATTCTTTGTGAGGAGAGATGGTTTAAACCAAAAACAAAGGAAAATATTATAATATCTAGGAATTTCCATAAAGCTATAAATGTTTATAACAATGGCTTACTAATCGATTCTATAATATGGGTTCACGAAATAAGCCACTACAAAAATCAGCCTAAAGAAAAAAGACATGAAGCAAATGATATACTAACTGAATTAATTGCATACACTGAAGAATTATTATATATTGACTACTTAGAAAATTTTGGTTATGAAGAAGAAGCAAAAATATTTAAGATAATGGAATATCAAAATCTTTATAGTATCTTAAACTTTAGTTACTACATAATAAAAATAACTCTTCTTTATTACCTCTTAGGTAGTGTTAATAAAGAGAATTATTTATTATTATATAAGGAAGACAAAAGCTATAATAAAGCACTAGAGTTATTTAATAAAGGTAAAAATGATATAAGATTATGTTATCATTATTCTATTGCTATAATCTCTTTATATAATTATATAGAATATAAAAAAGATAAGAGCTTCTTAGAAAACTTAAAAAGATTAAATAAAGAAATAATGAATTATAATATATCACTAGAAAATGCTTTAAAAATAATTAATTTAAAACTAGATAGAGAATCACTAAATAAAATATTAGATAGAATAAATATATATAGAAATAGTCTTTTAGAAGAAAGGAAAAATATAAAATAATCTTACAGAAATTAATTAGATTTTTTCGTTTATAATAAAGGTTTTAAAGCTCATTTCCATCATTTTATTATCTTTCTTATATAGGACTTAATACTTGTACAATTGCTCATGGCAACACTCTATCTATTATAATTGGTATTCTAGTCCTCGTTTATCTCATTTGTTCATAATGTTTATAAAAATTTCCGTGGTATGACATTTAAATTACATTGTTTTTTCTATTTATTACTATCAACGGAATAATCATCTCATCTTGCGTTAATCCTGAATGATTACCTTTAGTCTTACCATAATACTCTTCTATTTCTGGTGAGTTAATAAATTGTGCATCAGAGTTGCAAAGACTAATATATTCACCCAAATTATTCAATATGTTCATATTGTTTTCGCTTAGTCCAAATATTTTATTATCAATAAACTCTTTCGTTTTAAATAAATACATTTTATCTTTATAATCTTTAGTAAATTCTTTCACAAACTCTTCTTCCATACCTTTTTTTATATAGTAAGTTGCCATTCCAAAATCTATTCCGGGATATGAGTAAAAATATTTGTTGTACTTATCAAAATTCATAACTATATCTTTAGTTATATTCGTTTGACCATGGTCGGCTGTAATTACTACCACAACATTGTCATCATTCAATCTATTTAATTGTGCTTCGATGTTATGTATTTCATTTAATACAGCTTTGCTATTGACTCCGTTATCATGTTCTAAGTTATCAATATTTGGAAAATACAGATAAGTAAATGTTTCCTCATTTGATGATACTATTTCAATTATTTGTTCAAATGCATTTTCTAGGGTTGTATAAGCTCTTCTTATACTATTATTGGCAACATAATTTGAATACACGCTATCACATATGTAATTTGGATATAAAACTGTTGTTTTAACATTTAACTCGTTTAATTTTGAATTTACTTTAAATATATCATTAGCTTTAATGTTAAAATCGTATAAGCTTTTATTTTGTTTTCTATCGCAAAATAAAAGTGGGTAATAATCAATATTATATTCTCTGTTATAACTATACCATCCTATTATTCCATGTTCGTTGGGATATGTTGCAGTAGCTAATGATGTTAAAACACATCCTGTCGAACTTGGGCTAACGGTTATCATATCTGTTACCTTGTTTTTCTTTAATATTGAATTATTGTCCAATGTGTTAATTAAATTGCTACCCATTCCATCTATTAATATAAATACAGTATGTTTTTTGTTTGGAATAATGCTTTTTAACTTTTCTATATTATCATTTTCATCACACTTTACACCATATTTACTATATAAATATTTAACCAAATCAACTATATTTAAACTGTCGTAATTTGGTAATAATAGTTTCTCTTTTTCTATATATTCTTTCAATTTCATAATAAAAGTAACCTCCGTCAAAATATTTTTTTTACCACTTTAAACTTTGAAAATTTATTTTTGAAATAATTAATATTATTCTTCGAGATTGCTATAACTATTTCATGATTTTTATGCATTAATAAATTTATTACGTTTGTTTGTCTATTTAAATGTCCATTCCCAATTCCACAAATTCCAATTAATATTTTCATTCAAAAGTTGTCTCCATAATGTGTTTATTATTTTTATCCTTAGTTACTCTTACAATTGAACCATTAATTATTGTATATACAGGATCTGTGTGTCCTATATCTGTATTTATAAAAATTGGAACATTTAAATCTAAAAGATTATAATTGACCGCATCTTTTAGTGCTATGCCTGTATAGTTGATTTCATTTTCTATCCTTCCAAACAAAATACCTTTGCAACCTATAAACCATCCAGCATTTTTAAATTGCCACATTGTTCTTAATATATCTTCATTTGTCATTTCTGCTACATCAAAATACCAAATTATTCCATCTTCAATATATTTTTCTTCTTCTTCCTTACTTAATGGTTCTTTAAAAACACTATTAGAATAAGAAGTAGTAAAAAGCATAAAAGTTTTTAAAATCTCTATCAAATGTAATAACAAAAAATCAATTCCTAATAAAATATATTACAAAGTTCGACAAATATTTAAATAATTTATTTTTAAAAATTAAGCCACAATAAAAGTAAACATAAGTTTTCTTTTATTCTTCTAAGATAAAATAAAATTTAGTAAAATACTCCTCATCTATTTCTAAACAATTATTAGTAAGATCAAGAAGAGGACCTTTTTCTTTGGAATAAGTAATCACTGTTTTAGATACTTCCCCACCATTATTTTGACCCGTAAAAATAAGATTTTTTAAACTATTTAATACAAAAGTTGTGTCATCAAAATTTTTAAATATTAAAGAATTTTCTAATACAAAACCTTGTTGAGATACTAAATTACTATCGATAGATACATATAATTTCCAATTAGAACTATCTATTCTACTATCTACTACTTGTGTAATTTGCGTTTTTCTTTCACATAAATTATTTAAACAAATCAAAAAATAAAATATTTAATAAGATTTATCCGATAAAGTCTTCTGGATAAGTCAAACTATCTTTACCTATGCTTTTGAAATTTTTACCATCAAAAAGTAATCCAGATTCTTCATAAAGCACTTTGGTAGAATTTTTTAAATTCATTATATTATTGTTATCTTCTTTTGGATTATAATGACACCAAACGTCAAAGCCATTTAACATATTTAGTCCTGACAACTCAGTAAGACCAACAATGTTTTTATCAGCATGACTAGAAGTTTCTATAGATTTACCAAAAATTATGGCACCAGCCGATCCCCCGTATACAAAGCCACCATTTTTTAGATATTTTTCTAACAATATATCAAATTTTGATTCTTTAATTTCTTTCAACAGCTTAAAAGTATTACCTCCCCCAATGAATACTCCGGTATATTCATCTAAAGATTTTATTTTTGACAAATCAGTACACATATCTATGTCAAAATTACAATATTCATAAGTTTTTTTAAACCATTCTTTACATTCATTATAAGGTACTTTATACATTGCAACAGGAATATATAAAACTTTACCTCCATTCATAGATTTAGCAAAATAATCATCAAGTGGTTTAACTTGTTCTGGCTCTCCGCCTCCGGATAATAGTATTTTCATCTTTTTCTCCCTTCCTTTTCTTTGTTTTCAAATTCATTATTAGAAGAAGATTGAAGTTCATTTAAAAATACTCTTTCACAAACTTCTTCTATACTTTTATTCATAAGTGGTGAATAATTGCTAATGCCCAATTTATTTAACAATTTTCTTTTTCTACTAAAGTCAATCTCACATTTTATCATTCCTTTAACTTTTTCAAGTTCAATATTAGGAATAATAAATTTAGAATAGAAATCATAATATCTTTCTATTTGATCATCTACATTTCCGATTGGAGTTACGTCAAAAGAATCCTTAATCAAACTTCTAATGTGCTTCCCTTTCCCCGTGGAACTGGGTTTCATTCCAGACATAGTCATCAAAGTAACTGTTCGTATTCTATCCACTTCTTGTAAATCACCAAACAAATAATCATATTTTGAGACAAATGGTGCAAAAAAATTCTTTCCACCATTTATTGCCCATAATATTCTTTCATAACCAAATCCAAAATCTGAAACCATTCTTTTCTCATTATTGATATTAAGCGAATATAAATTTGCTTGTCCTAATTCTAGACCTTTATAATTAAATTCTATTCCAACTCCATTATATGCAGTCGTTGACGGTTTTAAAATAAGCTGTAAACCTGATGTATGCAAAGAACAATTAGATAATATATCAATCCAATTATCTACATCTTGCAAATAATCAATAAAACTAGTATTAGTATCTATTTCACAAACATTCACAAAAGATGTAAAATATCCTTCCCTAATACCACAAATATTTTTTCTATTTAACCTGACTACAGGTTGGAACGAACACCATTTATTTATTTTATCATCATCTAAATTGTTCATAAATGGATTAATTGTTTGTAATCCAGCAATTATAAAATCCGTATCTCCATATTCATTGTTTATAGAATTAAAATTTTTGTAAGATACATTTAATTTATCTAATCCTTCTTTTAATTTTTTATAAAACTCTGTCTCATTTGCCCCTTATGTAAAGTATCAGCATATTCATAAGCTCTTTTGACAATTTCTACTTCTTCAGGATTATATTCTCTTAATTTGTTTAATAAATCTTGTAATGTAATACTGTCATTCATTCAAAACATCTCCTACAAATAAAATAGCGGTGCCAAAAAACACTATATTATAATGTAATTTTGGCCACCGTTAATATCTTATTACTGATTGAATCTGGAAGAGAACATGAGTAAATAATGTTAGTATAATATTTATTCCTAGCACTGATTTTTTTGATTAAATCTAATAATTCCATTATAGAATCTTTTTTCATGCAGTCTCCTCCTAAAATTAATTAAATTATATTTTAGCATACTTTTAATGTTTGTCAATAGATTTTTTAATACAATATTTTCTTTTCCAGTTAGATTTAAATTAAATAACTTATTTTTAATGTTTCCTTTAAAGCAAAGCAGTTTGATTAATATTATTTGTCATTTGCCTTATATTAGATTATTAGTGTATCAATAAAATGTTTTCTTTTTATTCTAATATTTTACTTGACAATACATAGTAGTTGGTTATATAATACAGGTGAAAGGAGAAATATGGATACTCAATTTAAAAAAGGTGTATTAGAATTAATTGTATTAAGTCTAGTAAAAGAACAAGATATATATGGATATGAATTAGTTCAACAAGTTAGTAAGATTATTGATGTTAATGAAGGGACAATATATCCTCTTTTAAAAAGATTAACTAATGAATTTTATTTTGAAACATATTATCAAGAGTCCAGTGGAGGTCCTGCTAGAAAATACTACACTATTACAAATAAAGGAATAGTTAGGCATAATGAATTATATAATAGTTGGAAATTATTTAATAAGAAAGTAAATGATTTTTTAGAAAGTGGTGAAAAAAATGAAAAAAAATGAGTTTTTTAACGAATTAAGAAAGAAATTAAAAATTTTAAAAAAAGAAGAAGTAGAAGATATTATCAGGGAATATGAAGATAATATCAATGAAAAGATAAAAAATGGTTATAGTGAAGAAGATGCCATTAAAAGTTTTGGAAATATTGATGAATTATGCAATGAAATACTTGATGCTTACAAAATATCTTATGAAAATACTAATAGTTTTGAAGATGTAGTTAGTAATTATGTTAGCAAAATATCTAATTGGCTTAAAAATATTATATCTAATTTTAGTAATGATACTGCCGAAGAAATATTAAATATGATTTTTAAAGTTTTTGCTATTATCATTCTAATATTTATTTTAAGACTACCCTACTACTTAATACTAGGTATTGGTCATATGATTTTAGAAATATTTCCTAGTCCTATTGATGATATATTAACTTTTCTTTGGACTCTAGTACTAGAAATATCTTATATTATTATTGCTATTATGATGTTTATGAGTATATTTAAAAAGAACAAAAGGGAAAAGAAAATAAAAATTAAAGAGGATAAACCTGTTTTTGAAAATGTAAAAGTTAAAAACAAAAAAGAAACTACTAAAGATAGTAGTATTCTAGAATTCTTTATATCATTTGGAATATTTGTAACAAAGATATTCTCTATCTTCTTATTAGTCCCAATGGTATTACTTTTAGTATTTGCTTTAATATGTTTAGGCTTAGTAATTAGTTTTATCTTTGACAGCGTATTTCTCTTAGGACCAATGATTACTATTTTAGGTTTTGTTATCTTTCTAATTTCAATAATAATATTTATTACAAAATGTATATTTAAAAGAGAGGTTAAATAAATATGAAAAAGATTTTAATTAGTATGTTAATTAGTATGATTCTAATTGGCTTAGGAATAGGTATTAGTATTTTTGAATTCATGCAATACAATTATTTAGATAATGTTCCTAATCAATATGAAAAAGGCATTGAAGAGATAAATAATGATACAGATAAATTTAATAAAATTATTATTAATAATTCTAGTTATGGGATTGATAAAGTTATTGATGATAATATTGACGGAATTAAGGTTTTAGTAAGTTATTATCCTGATTATATGGAATATAATTATCGTATAGCAGATAATTGCTTATATATAGAAACAAATAATATTTATAATATCAATAATAGTTATAAAATAGTTAAAAAAATGATAAAAGATAAAGAATTATTTAATCTAAATAAGTTAGAAAACATTGACATCACTATCTATGGAAAAAGTGAAATTTTAGATAAATTAAGCATATAAAAAGGAATCAATCGATTCCTTTTTGTTATCTAATTATTTTATTATTTTATCTAATATATTCATATCTAAATCATGAATATTATATAAATGCTCCATAACATTAAATGTCTCTTTTAAATTATTCTTAGCATTTTTCCAACCGAATCCATCAGTAAACCAAATAAAAGTAACACCATTTATATCTTTTGCTTCTAATGCTAACATTTTATAACTTCTAGCAGTTTCATTCAATTTTGACCCGCTCGAAGCATAAAAGTTAGTTTCTATAACATAAATTTGATTATCAGTTTTGATGACAAAATCGAACCTTTTTGTAGAAGTCTTATCTCCTGTTATTTTATCTAAGTTTACCCCCCACTTTTCTTCTATTTCATAAACAGACATTTCTTTAAAATAATCCTTATTACGTTCAAACCCTGCCTTTTTAATATATCCTTCTACAAGATCCTCCATAATATCACCAATTCTGTTTTTGCGGGTATTTGAATCCGATCCAACTTCAACACCAAGAACATAATCGTATAAATTATTAATAATATGATTTTGTAGCAATTCAAACAATCCAGTTTCTCTCATAAATTTAATATAATCATTCATTGAATATACCATTTTATCAAATTTGAATAAATATTCTTTTACTTCATCCTTAACAAACACTTCATTTGATCTAATTGCCAAAATTAAAGGAATACATTCTAAAGTCTCGGGATATTTTAAAACAATTTCACTAAATTTACTCTCTATATTTTTTTCTCCAATTAAAGAATTTAATATGTTTAGTTCTACTTTAACCTTATCAAGGTTCTTATATACCTTTGCAAAATCGACATAATAATTGTATGTTGCTATCCCCCTTCTAAAATGTTTAAACCATTCATCAAAATTTCTTTGCATCAAATATTCTCCTTCCTTCTTATTGTAAGTTCCAAGTATTCTTTTTCCTTATCAATACCTATATATTTTCTATTTAACTTATTTGCAACGATTCCCGTTGTTCCGCTTCCATTAAATGGATCTAATATTAAATCTCCTTCATCTGTAGATGCTAATATTATTCTTTCTAATATAGCAATGGGTTTTTGAGTTGGATGACTTCCTTGTTTCTTCTCACTAGGTTTTGTTAGCGATGACTCCCAAACATCTTTCATTTGTTTATTATCATTTAACTCTTTCATCAAAGAATAATTAAATTTATGCTTAACATTTTTTATATCTTTTTTAGCCCATAAAATCGTTTCCGTAGAATGGACAAATGCACGACAACTTATGTTTGGTGGAGGATTTAACTTTCTCCAAGTTATATTATTAATTATTTTAAATCCTTCTTCTTCTAAAGCCATGCCTACTGAATAAATATTATGCATTGTCCCACTTATCCAAATAGTACCATTATCTTTTAAAATATTTTTACATAATCTAATCCATTTCTTATTAAAATTATGTTTCTTTTTTATTTCTATTTTCTCATCCCAAACGCCTTTCTTAACACTTACCATTTTACCACCATGACATGAAATACCTTCACCAGATAAAAAATAAGGTGGATCGGCAAAAATCATATCAATGCTTTTACAAGGAATGTTTTTAAGTATTTTTAAAGAATCACCACAAACGAGTTTAAAATTATCTTTTTCATAATAATATTTTAAATTACCCATAGTATTTACCTTAGCAATTAATCTTTTCATAGTTTGTTATAATCACTTCTTCAACGCTTCCCCTTTTCTCCCCATTTGAATTTATATTTCTTCTGGCTTCAATAACATGAATATGATAATCCTTGTAAAGATCATTTACTAACATCGTATTATGATTAGATAACATAACAAATGCCCCAAGTTTATCTAACTTTTTATATACCTCTGCTAATCTTTTTTGATCTTCCTTTCCAAAACCATTTTCAGTATAACTATTAAAAGTAGTAGTATTTGAATCATATGGTGGATCAAAATAAACAAAATCTCCTTTTTTTACATTTTTTAATGATTCTTCAAAATCTGTACATGTTATTTTAACATCATTCATTGTTAAATAATTACTAACTGTAATTAAGTTATCTCCGTCATATGTATTAACCTTACTTTTTTTACCAAATGGAACATTAAATTCATTTTTCTTATTAACACGATATAACCCATTAAAACAAGCCTTATTTAAATAAATAGTACGTGCTGCCCTCGTGTAATCTGCTAATTTCTTATATGTATTTTTATTCTTATCCTTATCTCTTAATTCATAATAAAATTCCTGAGAATGATTAGTTTCGTAATTATTTAAAGTTCTACACATTTTCTTAAATTTTACATCATCACATAGTACAAGATAAACATTCATAAGTTCCTTATTTGAATCATTAATCACTGCTTTTTTTGGTGCAAGTTCAAATAGTAATGCACCTCCTCCAATAAATGGTTCATAATAAGTATCAAAATCATCTGGTACATATTTAACTAACTTATCAATTATTTGTCTCTTTCCACCCGCCCATTTAACAAATGGTTTTCCTTTTATCATAAACATCATCCTATCTAAATTTGTATCTACCTTTATTTTACCATTAATATTTGAATATGTAAAATTAATTTGAAATAAAAAGAAAAAAACTAGAAAACTAGTCTTTTATTTTATCTTACGACATTCCAAATAATATCTCTTATCATAACTATGTCCCATTGAGAATGTTTTTCTTGGTAATGCTCCATCTAGAATAACCGTTCTAAATAATTCATTTTTAGACATAGCAGGAAGTAAGAAAGCAATATTACCCTTTTCCCTTCCAAGTTTAATCGTAGCATCATCGTCATGAATATAATCTATTTTAGTTTCAGGATGATTCTTTAAATAATTATCTAAGAAACTTTGTAGTGTGCCTACCGCTAAATTAGAATTAGTACATGATCTTTTTACATATAATACTTTTCTTTCACCTTCACATACATATTCTATTCTTTGTCCCTCAGTATCATTCTCATCGATATGATAACAATTCTTAAATTCAGTTAATAATCCATCTACATCTACATTAAACAAAACACGATGTATTGGTTCAAACTCTAATGCCTCACTGTGAAGATTAACAACTTCTACTAAAGCATAACGAGCAGGATGATTCAAATATTCTTCTTTACTTAATGTCTCCTTTAATTTTTCGTAGTGGGCTTTTGCTGTAGCCAAAGAATGATTACCATCTCCTACTGAGAACAACAATACTGGTTTATCAGTAACATCATATTTCTTCTCAAATGTTTCCTTGTCTGTAAAAGTTTCTAATTTATTAAATATCTCTTCAATTAGATTATCATTTAATTTATAACCCTTAACATGTCCTCCTTTTAACATCAAGTCAAAATCATATATCTTATCTTCTTCACTAACACTTTCATTTAAATTATCAATAATTTCTTTCTTTGGATCATCGATTAACAACATAACATGTGGTGTTTCCAACAAAGCATTTTCTCTTACTCTTAATCTAGGTGGAATTCTATCAACTACAGTCTTTTCAGTAGCTTTAATTAAACTAGTAGAATCTGCTAAATATGAATAATCCTCTAGATCAACCATACCGATTATTCCTTTTCTAACTCTACCATCATCTTGAGTTCTTTCTAGATAAATTAAACTATCCTTATATTCAGTAAAACAACCACTTTGAAGTAAATCTTCCATGTTCTCATTTATTTTCTTTATCTTATCGGACACATCATTATCATTTAAATATATTTCAGGTAAAGTTATATTTAGAGTAGATGGACTATTACCCACGATTTCCTTTACCTTATCCCAGTATTCATTTTGTGATGTGTATTGATCACAAGCAATAACACTCCACTTAGTCATATCCACATCATGTGGTATTAAAATATTTGCTTTCTTTAATGGTATCATTTTTATTTCCTCTTTTCTATTTATTTAATTTTTCATTAATTCTCATTAATCTATTATATTTGCAAATACGTTCACCCCTAGACATTGAGCCTGTTTTTATTTGTCCAAGATTTAAACCTACCGCAAAGTCTGCAATAAAAGTATCCTCTGTTTCTCCACTTCTATGCGAAATTATAGTACTATATTTATTTCTCTTTGCTAGTAATATTGTTTCTATAGCCTCGGTAACTGTACCTATTTGATTTAATTTTATTAAAACAGCATTAGCCATATGCTTTTCAATTCCTACTTCTAATAACTTTTTATTAGTTACAAACAAATCGTCTCCAACTAACTGAATCCTATCCCCTAATCTTTCAGTTAATAATTGCCAACCCTCGTAGTCATCTTCAGCCATGCCATCTTCGATTGAAACAATGGGAAATTTTTCTATAATATACTCATAGAACTCAATCATTTGCTCTTTTTTTCTATTTTTTCCTTCAAATGAATACACTCCATTATTATAAAATTCACTCGCTGCGACATCCAAAGCTAAATATACATCTTTACCTGGTACATAACCAGATGCCTTAATCGCATCCATGATTAAATTTAATGCTTCGAGAGTACTATTTATATTCGGGGCAAATCCCCCTTCATCTCCAACTCCCGTACTTAACCTCTCAGTTTTAAGTATTTGTTTCAAACTATGAAACACCTCAGAGCCAATTCTCACATTCTCATTTATTTCCTTATGCATTGGAATAATCATAAATTCTTGACAGTCCAAACCATTATCAGCATGAGCACCACCATTTAATATATTCATCATCATTCTTGGCATGTAAGTACCACGCCCAATATACTCAAATAGTTCCTTCTTAGCACATTTACTACTAGCCTTTAAACAAGCTAAAGACACTGCTAAAATAGCATTAGCACCGAGTACTTCCTTATTTGGAGTACCATCTAAATTAATTAATAATTCATCTATTTCCTTTTGATTTTGAACGTCTAATCCAATTAATTTAGGTTTAATAATATCATTAATATTAGATACTGCTTTTAAAACACCTTTACCAAGATATCTATTCATGTCATTATCTCTTAGTTCTAAAGCTTCATGTACTCCAGTCGAAGCTCCAGATGGAACACTTGCGGTTGCCTCAGTATTATCTTCTAAAATAACCGTGGCTTCAACCGTAGGATTACCCCTTGAATCTAATATTTCTCTTGCAATAATATTCTTTATTTTCATTTCCATCACCAAATTTATTATACTATTTATTTTTATTTTTTTCTATGTTTATTTTGTTATTTATTATTTTTGACATTATTTAATACCTTTAAGCGGATACTTTTGAGTAAGAGACAAAACTTTTTTCTTACAATCAGTAAGTACTTCCTCACTATCTTTATTTCTTAAAGCCATCATAATAATATCCGCGACCTCTTTAGCATCATTACTATCAAACCCTCTAGTCGTAACCGCGGGGGTACCTATTCTTATACCACTTGTAACTGTAGGTTTCTCTTGATCGTATGGTATAGTATTCTTATTAACTGTAATACAAATACTATCAAGTATATTTTCAGCATCAATTCCTGTTAAACCAAAACTATTCTTTACATCGATTAACATCAAATGATTCTCAGTATCATTAGAAACAATTCTTACATTGTTTTTTTTAAATTCTTCACACATAATACGTGCATTAATCAAAACATTTTTAATATATTCTTTATATTCTAAAGTCATAGCTTCGTAAAAGCACTGTGCCTTTGCCCCGATTACATGCATTAAAGGTCCACCTTGAATACCTGGAAATATAACTTTATTTATTTTTTTAATTATTTCTTCATTATTAGTTAAAATAAATCCTCCACGTGGCCCCCTTAAAGTTTTATGTGTTGTTGAAGTAACTACATCAGCATATGGTAAAGGTTGTTCATGATAACCCGTGGCAATTAATCCCGCTATATGAGACATATCTACCATCAAATAAGCACCACATTTATCACAGATACTCCTAAATCTTTTAAAATCAATCTTACCTGAATATGCACTGAAGCCCGCGATAATCATTTTAGGTTTCTCTCTCAAAGCCACTTCCTCGATAATATCATAATCTAATTTTTCGGTATGCTCATTTAAATTATAAAATACTGAATCATAATCAATACCACTGAAGTTAACTTTACTACCGTGTGTTAAATGTCCTCCATGTGATAAATTTAAACCCAAAACCTTATCCCTATTATTAAGTAAAGCCCTGTAAACTGCCATATTTGCAGACGAACCACTATGAGGTTGAACATTTGCATATTTAGCATTAAATAATTTACAAGCATATTCAATGGCCTTTTTCTCAAATATATCAACATATTCACAACCACCATAATATCTATGATCAGGATATCCTTCAGCATATTTATTAGTTAATATACTACCCTGTAATTTTTTTATATCATTAGATACATAATTTTCAGATGCAATTAACTCAATATTATTTTCTTGTCTTATTCTTTCTTTTTCCAAAGCATTTTCTAATATTCTATCCATTATCTATACCTCCTAATAACTATTATACAACAAAATATTTTATTTTTTTTAAAATAATCATTAAATATGTAAATAATTAGATATTTTTATGCTTTTGCTACGCTGTTATCAGTATTAATATATTGATAATAAATATTGATATATTAGAAATACAAGACCAAAAAAAGAAAAACCCTTGATAAA
>ULXW01025453.1_pt1 | contig 13812 bp, 2 predicted proteins | sample 1961661 | NCBI WGS metagenome assembly ULXW01 (sample SAMEA4835849, study PRJEB28245) | human gut metagenome | biome: gut microbiome; material: fecal sample | place: Denmark | collected 2008 | reverse complement strand
GTATCAAGGCAGTGAGTACGTGGGCGGTCTTGTGGGCGAAACGCAAAACGCAACCATCAGAAACAGTGTATCTACAGGGTTCAATCTCGAAAAAACATCCAACACGAAGGGCGGCTTGCTCGGCGGCGGTACAAACCCGACAATCGAATCGAGCTGGACGTTCTATATTGCAAATTCCGGTGCAACCTATTCAACCGTCAGCAAAAACACATATGGCAAATATATCCTTGTGGACACAGACATTGTAACCACCAACGGAAGTTCTTATCCGACTTTTGAAAATCTTTGCGGATTTGCAGGCATTGCAAGCAAACAAGGCGTGACGAAAGGCGTGCTTGAGTTTGACGTCAACATGCCGAGATACGATTTGAACGCAAACTTGAATAATAAACAACTTGCATTTTATGATGCAAGCGGAAGCGATACTGTTTCCACAAACTTTGATTCGGGTGCAGTCAACGGATTTGAGAATAAAGTCAAAGAAATTGAAAACATCAACAATGTTGTCACAACCAAATTGGATATGGCAAGTGGCACAAGCATGCAAATTTGCGTTGTGAAAATCGAATTTGTCAACATAAGCAATTGGAACTCGACCAATCCGTTGTATAACACCACAAACGGCGCACAAAAAAATGTTGAAAACGCATACAAAAAACCATCAAATTCGTCAAGATACGTTGTGAATGCGACAAACAACAACGATGGTACGATTGCAACCAACCCAAAGCGTATTTATGATGATGACGGCAATGTACGCTATATATTGGCAAACGTATATTTCAACTGGCAAGCAACCGACGGTACCGTGCGCTATGTCCCGATTGGAAGCAGCAACACAGATTATGTTAGCGACCGTATCGGAACATACGATTCGGAAGTTATTACTCCGGGCGGCAGTGCTGAAAATCCGCTCACTATCAGCAGTCAAGAAGAGTGGAACGACTTTGCGTGGAGCATTTATACGGGTGCAAACGATTATGAAGGAAAGTATGTAAAACTGCTGAAAAATATCACAATAGAAAAAAAGACAGAGCATAAAGGAACAAAGGTCAACCACAATTTCGCGTCTGTCAGCACGCCAAACAGCTATAGCGAAGCAGACCCCAAAAACGCAAATTCCAACATGGGCTACAATTTTGCAGGCAACATCTCGCAAGGTAATTCTGATATGAAACTTGTGACAGTTGACGGTGTACAGGGAACAACCACTCCGTCATTCAAAGGGCACTTTGACGGCAATGGAAACAAGATTAAGATAAGTGTCAATGAAAATGTCGGAACAGACTACTATCATAGAATGTCTGCTTTCCCCAATGCCGGAATAAACGCAAGTTCTAAGACAACGTTCAAAAATCTCACGATTTACGGGACAATAATTGCCGGCGATGCTACTGCTGTATGGGATAAGGATGATATGCCGTGGACGTACAACAGCGCATATGACATTGCAGGTTTTGTTGGCAAGCCTTTTGGTGCGATCAAGTTTGAAAACTGCACGGCACAGGTCAACATCAAAGGCTTGCGCCTTATCGCAGGTTTTGCAGGGGGTAGCACAAGCACCGCACCTATCGAGTTGGTAGGTTGCGTAAACAAAGGCGATATTACAAGTTATCAACATTCGATTTGGACTACAGGAACATTAGGTGAGGCTGGTTATCCCAAAGATTTTGAATACGGGACAGGTGGTTTGATTGGGTATGCCACAAATGACATCACTATTGACAGCTGTCTGAACACTGGGGACATCACAGGCGAGACAAAGGTTGGTGGCCTTGTCGGAAGAGTCACTGCCAAAACGACAATTATTAACAGTGCAAATATTGGCAAAGTTTTGGCGAAAGAATTAAACCCACATTACCTTAAACTTAGTGATAACGAAGATAGAAATAGAAAATTGCCTACAAATGCATGGGGGCGCGCAGGCGGTATTGTTGGTGAGGCGAGCAAGACGGCTACGCTACAAATGTTTGCTTGTTATAACACAGGAGAAATAAGGACATGGAGTAACGTTGTCGGCGGATTGGTTGGAATTGTCGGCACAATCCCTGACGATAAAAAGCCGCACTCAGCAGAAGCAAACAATAAATCAACGATTGCTTACTGTTATAATAAAGGTAACATTATTGCCGGATACCACCAAAATCTCGGTAATGTTGATTTCGGTACAAGCGGTATAAATTTCAACGGAACGGATGCCGGTGGTATTGTCGGCGTTGCGGTAAGACTTGATATCAATTATTGCTACAATACAGGTGATGTTGCAACCTACGGACTTTCTACGCAAGTCAAGTCTTATCAAGTTAGAATGGGGGGGATACTTGCTGAGGCTGCAACTGGCGATCCTAAGGGTGTAACTGGTAATGGCAGTAATAGAACAACAAAAGATCAACTTGATGTTTGCATAAACGATTGTTATACAACAGGCACTTTGCATATTGAAGAAAACCATAACACGAGCAACACAAGTTATGGTGCAAATATCATTGGCTATTTGCAAGGGACAAACAACCAGACCTCTAACTTGGTACAGGCAAATCGTTGCTATGGGGTAGCGTCTAGCATAAAAAGTTATAAGGATGAAAAAATAGTTTATTATTCGGGGTGGAACAATGCTAAAGGCGGAGACATTCAATATGTGCGCACAGGTACGACCTTAAACTCATTGTCAGATCTGACCGCTATTATGCGTTCTGACGGAAGTGTAAAACCCAGAGCATTCTACTACGCAAACAATCAGAATAATGAAGTTGAACTATGGAACGCAAGCACTTCAACCATCGGTGCGCAAAACGATGCAAATTACAAAAACGGTACTTTGGGCGGTTATGTCTATGTTTATGGTTGTTTGCCCCAACTTGCCGTTTTTGCGGTGGATACCTACAACGGTTTGAGTATGAACTCGCAAAACTTCGGCAAGGACATATATGGCGAGTACAAGGCTCAAAAAGCAGGCGAAAAGTACAGCCCCTATGTTATCCGAGACGGCATTGACCTTATGGGGGTACAAACACTTGTTGGTTTGGGATATACATTTGCTGACAAATATATAGAGTTTGCCAACGGCAGTAACAACATTACACTTGACAAAAACTTGTCCTCTGATGTTGCAAAAGCTATCAATATGCCGACAACCAACGAGTCAAATTCGGGCGGACAAAAAATCAAAGATACAGATTATGCATACATGGCTTCGTCAGACGGTACAACGTACAATCAAATCGGCAAGAGCTATCATTTGTTCAAGCAAGGCGCGGTTTGCAAAGACGATAACAACAGCACAGCCAACAATGCGTATCAGACGTGGGTTGGCCGCACGTATTATTATGACGGCGCTTACAATTATGTAAACGATTGGGCAAACAACGCAACGTTCAAAGTGCAGAACATGCTTTCTATCGGTAGAAACGGCAATGTGTTCAAGGGCAGTATCAGCGGTAAACAAGAAAACAACGACAACCCCGACAAACCAGTAAATACCGTAATCAACAACTTGCGTATAATGACAGGCAAAACCAACGGCGGAGCATATGCAGGTTTGTTCGGCCATATAGAAGACGCCTATGTCGGATATATCGAAGTCGGCGGAGAAAGCAATATCTGGTCGTTCTCGTACAATAACAGTGACATATCCGTTGCAGGCGGTGTTGTCGCATATATGACAGGTGGATCTGTTGTCGAGCATTGCGTATTGAGCGGTACAGCATCTGTCGGTGCATTCGGCATTGATGATAAAACAAACATCACCACACTTTCAAAACCTGACTTTACATATGCTGGCGGTATTGTCGGTTTGGCAGATACAAAACAGGGCGACACATACAATGCAGGTATTGTCGGAACAATCAAGGATTGTATAATTGATATCACTACAGCGAATAATACATATTCCGGTATTATAAGCGGATCAAAGAGCAACATCGGCGGTGTGCTCGGCTACATCGAGGGAATCGGGCACATAAAGGTGGACGGTGACGATAAAGATTATGGTGCAAGCGGAAAGAGCAACAGCGTGCGTATCGAGGGGTGCGAAGTGCAAAAGGCGGCAATTCAAGCCGCAAGCAGCGCAACAGAAAGCAGTCATATCGGCGGTGTGCTGGGATACGGCTCGGAGTATGTGGCGGCATTCATCACCGGGTGCAAGGTCGGCAACGGCGCAGATACTGTCACCATAAAGGGCGAACATAGCCTTGGCGGTATCGCAGGCGGTATGTCCAATGCAAAAGGCGGTTATATCGACAGCTGCATAGTGGGCGCAAACACCACAATCGAGCGTATAAATCAAGGCGGCGGTAACATTTCGGAAAATCCCAAGCACGGCACGGCAATCGGCGGTCTAGTGGGATTCACCGAGGACTCAACAGACACTACAAGCCCGCTTACAACCACGTTCAGCGGCACTTCGGCATTCAACGGCAAAATAACCGTTTCGGTTGAGGCAACCAATCCGTCATCCTATTCAGACGGGAAAATAAGTTGTATCGGCGGTATCGTGGGCGATATGGGTTCGGGCGCAAACTTCGCGTCGGGATCGAATGTCACCGTCGGTGGCAATATCAACATAACTCTGGCGGCGGCAAACGTCGGCGGCGTTGTAGGACGTACGAACAAGGCAACGTTTATAGGCAAATTCAACGTCGCTCCCAATATGTCAACCGAAAATGCCGAAAACGTCGGCGGTTTCATCGGCAAGAATATCGGCACGGTTTATATTCTCGCAGATACGACGGATAAACTTGAAAATACAACGGTCGGCGCGCTCAACGGCACCGAAATCACAATCGGCGGCAAAATCAAAGGTACGAGCGAAGTCGGCGGCTTTATCGGCGTGAACAACTCGGGAAGCACCCTCAACATCGGCTCGAACGTCGCAAACGCAAAGCCGTATAAATCGGGTACGCTGACAATCATAATCACCGCATCCGTTACGGGATCGGGCGACAACGTCGGCGGTATCGTCGGCAAGAACGAGGGCGATGATGAGAATACTCAAGACAATGACTACGCAACCATCGATATCGTCAAGGGCACAATCGAACAAAACGGCGCAATCATAGGCGCAAACAACGTGGGAGGCATCATCGGACTCAACGACGGCTTGCTCACCACGGGCGGCGGTGAGGCAGACACGACAATCGGCGGCGTTACGCTCTCGGAAGAACAACAAAACAAAATCAAGAACCTTTCAATAAACAATACGGGTAGCGTCACGGGCACGGGCGACTACGTCGGCGGCGTGGTCGGCAAACTCGACTCTCCGTCCGCACTTCGCACCGAGGATTCGGGCAAGGGCGCAATCGCAGGTACGTTCACCAACAGCGGCAACGTTTCGGGCGGTAAGTTCGTCGGCGGTTCGCTCGGCTACGTCGGCAAGAACGTCACAATCACCGCAAAGAATAATGTTGCAACATTGTTTGTCAATGACGGCCAAGTCACTGCAACCGGCTACTATGCGGGCGGCTCAATCGGCGTACTCGTGGGCAAAATCGAGGGCGTAGACAACGGCCATACCGTCAATTTCAAGAACACCGGCACAGTCACTGCAACAGGCTTTGTGGGCGGCTCTATCGGCGTGCTGGCAGGACCCGTCAAATACGCGCAATTTGTCAACAGTTCGGGCAATTTGTCAATCGCAGCGGTCAACGCCGTGGGTGGCTCGGTCGGTTTCATCGGCGTGCCTACTCCGCTTGAAACTATTCTTACCGGTGTCGGCATTACGCTCGCCGACGATTACGTCAAGGTGGAAAACACTCACTTTGAGGCTTCGGGAGAGCTCACGGCAAATCCGGATTCCAATGCGATTTCTGTTGCTAAAGATGCAGCAACAAACAAATCAACAGGTTGGGGCGGCGTCGGCGGCGCAATCGGCGTCATCGGTAAGAATGTGCGCTGGGGCACCGAGCAAAACAAAAATACCTACTACGCAAACGGCAACGTCACCGCAAATGGCATCAACAACGTCGGTGGCATTGTCGGCATTATTCTTGCAGAAAACGTGAATATAAGCAATATGCTTGCCTACAACACCACCGTCAAGGGCGGCGAAAACGTCGGCGGTATCGTAGGCGCGACCGACGGCATAGGCACCGTCATAACTTCCGCATACGCAATAGAAGGCACATTCACAGGCTCGAAGAACGTGGGCGGTATCATCGGCCTTGCAAAAACCGACACCGACGCAAGCACGTCGTACTGGGTTAAGGGCTATACCAACGCTATCCTTGCAGGTACCGACGTCAAGAATTTGCAACAAGATCTCGGCAAGTTTGAAACCATTATCGAGTACGTCGGAGAGCAACCTATCGTGTTTACGGAAGAGTTCTGCAAGATGTACACGCCAAAGACCTATTACGACGATTATCCCGGCACGCACACCTACAACGGCAAGACCATTACGCTGGGCGAGAACGTTGAACAGTTGACTTGGTATGACTACTTCAAAGATAAACTCGGCGAAACTTCTGCGCAAATCAAAAACGGCGCGTGGGTTAAACCCATTGCAAACGCGCCTACTTATACGACGGGTGCAAACAACACCGGTTGGTATTTCGTTTACGCAACGGACAAGACAATCGGCACGATAAACGCAGAACACTCCACAAATGCGAATCTGCAATATTGGAAACGAATTGCGGACGCATATACGTCGAGCGAGCGCAACGAGGGTAAGGACGACAATGTGAAAAATCCGCTTGCATCCGATATCGTTCTCGGAAATGGCGCACCTCAAAAATCCACGCTTTATGCAACCGCAACCGCGGCAGGTACGGAGAGCGGATACTATCTCTATATGGCAACGTCCGGAAAATCCAGACCGAGCGCAACCAACCAAGGCAACAAGTTCTATATCCAAACGCTCACGACCAACGCCGACGCGCTTGCCGAAAACGTCGCGGTGTATTATCGCACGATTTCAAAAGGCAAAGCGTTGACGTTCAACGGCTATTTGCGTTACGCTCCCGTCGGCATAACCGCTTCGGAAGGCGAAACCGTGAGCTATATCAAAAATCCCGAAACTGCAACGGGCAAGCCGAATAGTTACTGCTATTCCGCAGACACCACGACTGCGGGTGGACAAGGCACGGACGGCGCACAAACCAATCCCGGTTCCTTCCATTCGCAAGTCAATATCTATTATTTCGACAGCGAGGGCAAACCGCACGTCGTCGGCGGCGTTGCAATAGGTTGGACGATAAACAAACGTGATCTCAACCAAGGAAGCGAATTGAGAATTAATAGCAACACAAGGGAATATGGTACCGATAATACGGGCGACAATCATGATGTTGTGTTGAAGATAGCAAATATTGCTCCGGGCGCAGGTGAAAAAGCAGGTTTTGTCATCGAAATTAAATCGGATAACGAAACAATTGCAACTTTCACATGGAACGGCACATCGTTTACCGGTCTTACGGCAAATGCCGGAAAGTATGTCGTCAACGACATAACGATTTCTGCCGCAGGAGAGAGTAACTCTCAAAACAATTTGTCCGATACCGATTTGCTTTACAATGTCAACGAACCGGGTGATAAGGTTTTGCGCGAGTTTAGTTGTTATATCGATTTTAAACACGCCAAGAAGTATGATATTGAGGTTAAACCATCGACAGCTATTGCTCCTAACAACAACAAACAATGGGCAGAATTATATGACTTGTCATTAACAGGCAGTTTCACCGTAAGTAAGAAAGAACTTAAGATAACCGGTGAGGGTACTGTTTCTCCGACATTCAATGGAGAAAATCACGGGTATCGGTGGAAAGTTAGCGGTATAGTGACCAACTATGGCGATACGATAGCCGTTCTTGCGGCATTTTCACCACAAGTATGCGCATATGTGAATAATGCGGAACATAGTAAAGCTTTATACACGAGCCCAACAAGCCTACAAACCGGAAAAGTTACAATTGACGGCGTTGCGGGGGTGAACTTTGAAGTTTCGTCAAATCCGACGGCGATCGATGTTTCGGCAAACAACGAAGGCTCATATTATGTTAAATTTGCAACTACGGAAGCAGGCAATTACACTCTAAAGCTTGTAAACGGTGATCAAAACAAAAAAGAAACCAACCGTTTCGGAATAGCACAAAATACATTTACGTTCACTTGGAATGGCGTAAACGGAAAACATGTTTATAATGGTACTACAAAAGGAGTGATTACACTTACAATAAGTACAACCGTAGCCCTGACCAATTTGAAAGAGTTTATAGACAACTATTTCGATATGACAATGCAGAATGGTACTGTCACTTATTCCGACAATAAAGCATATGTCACATTCACCACAGATGTAAATGCCGGCGAATATTATGCAAAGGTTTCGCGAAAAACAAATACGTTTGTGAACAATAATCTGCACAATTGCGCTTATCCGAGCGAGTTGAAAACTAATACTCAAGTGCAAAAATTATACACAATAGATAAACGGAATTTGACTTTGACGCTTAAAGGAGACGGAACGTATATCTACAATACCGAACATCAAGGCTTGACAACGGTAAACGTCAATGCTCGATCGGGCGATGTCGGCATAATATCCGGTGATTCCGTCAAAGTGTCCGTTGTCGTTACGCGGAATGGAGAGGCATACTACACTTATTCCGTGAGCGGCGTGAATGCCTCCGCAAAATCAGCGGGTGTAAACACAATCAACCACGGCACATATACGGCAACGGTGACGTTGAACGACAATACAAACTATAAGGCTGCTGAGAAATCTGTCAGCTGGATTATCAAGAAGTACTCGTTGAATTTCAGTGATTTGGCGGGTGGGAAGAAGGAATATGACGGTACGGCTGTTACGCCCACGCTCAAAGTGAACGGTGTAGAAATTACGAATGGCCAATATGCCCCACTTGGTGAAATTATCAACATTGTGTATTCCATCAAAGAGGGTAACACAAATCATAATTCTCTTGTCAATGTAGGTACGTACGAGATTTCGGTTAGTGGAAACACAGCAATCACGTCGGATAGTGTGCGCGACAATATGAACGTTGCAGACAACTACGAGGTGTCTGGTTCGTTGAGTGCAGATTATGAGATCACGCCAAGACAAATTAAGTTGACGTGGGAGACAACGGAATCGTTTGTGTTCAATGACAAAGAGCAAGGTTTGCGTGTGTTGCGTGTTGATGGTATCAATGGTACAGGTAAACTTGCGGTCAAGACTAATACAAGCACAATCAATGGTGTCGAACTCACGGGTTATGCGGGCAATGATACGATTGTGTTGGGTATTAGCGGCGCAATCAAAAACGTAAATGACCCCAAAGCACATATGACAGCCGTTATAAGCAGTGTAAAGGGAAAAAATGCAGATAATGTATCGGTTTCCGATAAAAAGAATTACGAGATTGTTGACAATACAAACGTGAGCGGCGAATTTACAATCACCCCGTTTGTGGTCAACATCTCATTCAACACATCGGCAGGTGCAATTCTCCTCAAAGAGTATAATGCCAACGAGGATGTGCCAAAAGAACAAATCAAAGACAGTTATTTCACGTGGTCTAAGATTTCAGGCACCAATTTGCCGTCATCAAATCCGTTTACAATAACGGGCAAATACTATGATACAACGGGCAAATTCTATGATAAGAACGTTGGAACAGGAAAATGTGTTATGTTCACGTATACATTTACCGACCCAAGCGGAAAAGGCAATTATATGGCCGGAACTGTTGACACTGCCCAACACAACGTCGGACAAATCACACCGGCACATATCAAGGTTGCGCTCGACAAGTTGCGTAGCGGCAAGGCGACGAGAACGTATACCGACGACGAGTTTTACGGTGGCGCCGAGGGTGCAACCGGCAACGGACGCAGCAAGACCTATCGCACGGGCGAAGGATTTACAGTGAGCGGTGTTCTTGGCAGCGACAATATCAACGTTGTTGCACGATATCAAGAGGCTGACAACACGCGCAACAGCAATAGCGGAAATTACTTTGATTTCTCGAAATACGTCAACGACGTATACAAAGACGCCGACGGTACGTTCAAGAAAGCGTCGGCAGGCAAGTATTTCAAGAAACTCGTATTCACAATGACGGGTACGGATGCGGCAAACTATACGTTCAACGTTTACGATTCGTCCGCAGAAGGCGGCAACAAGTATAGCGAAAGCGACAGTACGGCGGCTGCAATACAAAGCGTAACCGTGTACGATTCGAGAGATTCGAAGAATAAGAACGCAAGCGGAGCGGCGAGTATTCAAATTGAAATCACCGTCAAATCCGTGCGTGTCGAGTACTCCGACACTGCGCAAAGCTACGCAAACGACGACAACACCTACAATACGGATTGGAAGCCTATAACCGGCACGAACAAAGATATGGATAAGGCTGATGCCAAAATCAAGGTGTCAAACGGCTGGATGTATGCGGACGGCAAAGACCATACTGCCGAGGAGGGTTACACGAAGAGAGAATATCGCGGCTATACGACGATCAGAGGTTCTCAAAACAGCGAACGCCTCGGCGCAAAGGTCGATCCGACAAACGGTATGGATCTCAACTATCGTTTGAGCAATCAACCGACGTTGACCATTGCATATTTTGTGTCCACGGGAGATGAATACGAAATCAACTCGCTTGCCCGCTTGCTCATAGCGTCCTTCTATTACACGGCAAGCCAGAACCCCGGCAATCTTGAAATTATCAAGATCGTATCTTCGGGCTACAAGTGGGTGAGCGTCGTAAGTGCGGACGATTATGACAAGGGTGAGTTCGAACTTCCGCAAGACACGCCTATAACCGATTCAAAGGCAACGACGTGGGACGAATACTTTACCGAGTTGGAAGCAAAAGGCTATTCGGTATTCCTCAATATCGAGGCAAACGCACAAGACAATATCCCCGCAAACACTTGGGGCTACTATGCGACTACGACGAGCGAAAGTTCTACAATCCCGACATCGTATAAACTTACCAAAGATATAGTCGGCAAGTTTACAGAAAGCGATATATCCATCCTCAATACGTTCTTCACGGTGATAGGTGATGACGGTCAAACGATAACTTCAACGTGGAGCGGCAACGGAACATATCTCAAAAACGTTCTCAAAGCGGCTGAAGGCAAGATCGCAACGATCAACGGCAGTCTGTTCGTGTCCACGGCAAAGGCAGAGGGAGCAACCGCTATCACGGGCTTTGACGGTACGTTTGACGGCAACGGCTACGTCATCGAGTATCTCAACATTATGGGCTACGGCAAAGATAACGTCGGCTTGTTCGATGTGATAGGCGCAAACGGCATCGTCAAGAACTTGCATTTGAGAAACGTAACCATCAACGGCAATGCAAAATACGTCGGCGGCATCGCGGGCAAAGTTCTTGCGGCGGCGGATGCTTTAACCGAGAAGAGTGTGAAAAACGTGTCCTTCCACGGCTCGATCAACGTCACCGGTTCGACGGATCAAAGCGTTGGTGGATTGTTCGGCGCAAGCGAAAGAGCCGTTGAAAACGCAATCGTTCTCGGTTCAATCACCGTGAGCAACGTAAATGCAAAAGTCGGCGGTGTGGTTGGTTCATCCGAACAGGGCATGTCGAACGTCGTGTCGCTTATGCAAATAGACGCAAACTGCAACGTCGGAGCGTTCTCGCAAACCAACACGAACGTAACAAATTCCTACCACCTCCAAAATGCGGTGTGGAGAAGAAACGGAAGCTCGATTACGTTTGTAAATCATGCAAACGCAAAGACTTACGACGAGTTGATGAGCGGATCGGTGTCCGGTTACGGCACGACAAACAAGTATTATCACGAATCGGAAACTTCCGTAACGAAGGGTGAATACGACGTGCTTGACGACGTTGTTTTGACCAAGATTTCCGTTGACAACAAAGAAAACGCACGCCAAAGCATGCGCCTTGCTGACATCGTCAAAGTGTACTTGCTCATGTATTCGTTGAATGAAACGCAAGCAACCGATTCCGGCAATCTAAACGGTGCAAACGTGTATGCAATCAGCACTTCGAGCTGGCTTGTCGGCACTGCGGACGGCACGAGCGAAAACGCAATTTTCATTGCAAACAAGCAAAACGTATCACTTTTGCGCGAGCTACGCTTTGCGGCGTTCATGCTAAAAGCCAACGTGAGCATTGACATTGCAAGCACGTTCAGCGGCGCATTCTATGGAAGTGTGACAAGCGAGACCGACAAAAACTACAAGATAACCTGCAACAAGCCGATGTTCGAGGCATATGCAACAGAGCCGACGGTGTGGCTTGTTACACCGACACAACCTTAATATCGAGCGCAGACGGCATGCCGTCTGCGCAAAATGCTTTTTTCAAGCGAAATCGATATTCTAACCGTGCAAAATGCGCCTTTTGTCGTATTTGATACGAAGATAGGACATATTGCATGTTGTGTTGGTGAAATCGATATTCTAACCGCACCGATTGCGAGTTTTGTGTCTGTCGCAAGAAAATACGAGCGTAAACCCCAATAAAAACGCTATATTAATTGTAATTTATATATAGTATATACAAAGTGCAACGCATATGCACAAGGAAGCAAGAGCAAATGAGTCAGCCAAGCAAAACCAAAACTTTCAAAATCATCATGTCAATCATGATTCCGCTTTTGATTGTCGTGACCACCGTTGTTATGGTGGGCGCGTCTTTTGCGTGGTTCTCAAACGCCGACAAGGTCACTATCACCGAAATCACGATGTCCACTGCCGAGTCCTACAAAATAGACTTCAAATTGCAGACAAACAATCAACTTTGGGACAATATGGAGTATGTCGGGCAAACCGCATTTTGCGATAGCGGAGTCAATGCCGGCAAACTTATGACCAAAGCCATAGCAGGCGAAAACACCGTTGACATCAGCAATCGTCCGTACTATTTTATCAATACCGTCGCGCTTGACACGACAGGCAATACTTTTGATATGAATATGGCGTTCGACACCGCAAAGATTGTCAAATATCAATATCAAAAAAATGCCGACGGCACAATCAAAATAGGCGAAGACGGCAAACCGGTGAAAGATTTAGTCGAACCCCCTGAAGTGAAAAAAACATACGGCATAGGTGAAAACCCCACTTCACCGAGTGAGATTCCATATGCTTTCACTTGGTTTTTCAAACCGCATAGCGGCACGACTTCCAAGAACTATACCGAAATCCAAAACACCGAAGGCAAAGATATCCAAAAACTTAAGCAACCCGATCCGCAAGACGGCGAGGTGTGGTACACTCCGTACGGAAAACTTGAGTTTGCCGAAACAAGCGAAACCGTCAACGGCGAAAATGTCAAAAACGTTTACGTTTCAAAAGTCAATGGTGACTCTATCAATGCAGACGATTACAGCATTAAAAATGACAACGCCAAAAGAGATATAATCAAGTTCAAAACAATAGACCAAATTAGCAACGAAACATCTCAAATGTTCGATTTTTACATAGTTTTTGCGCCCGAAAAGCTGTTTTGGATGCAATACTTCAAAGCCGACGTTGACAAGTATAAAGCGGCAGAGATTTATAATGAAAACGGTGAATTGCAAAAGATTTTCGGTAATCTAAGCAATCAGATGTTCTATTCGAGCAGGGACTATTCCGGTTCGACGTTTGAGTTTTCAGCCGTCATCAACGTTACGGGTATGAGAGAGGAGGGACAAGGCTAATGAACAAAACCAAGCGCACCCTCATCGTATCGTCCGTTGTTATGGCACTCATTTTGGTTGTCACCGCAGTCAGTGTGACGGCGGCGTGGTTCAGCAACTTTGCAGGCAGCAACGAAGGCGGATTCACCATTGATTCGGCACTCTTGCAAGAGAGCGTCAACATCACGA
>ULXW01028881.1_pt1 | contig 13850 bp, 14 predicted proteins | sample 1961661 | NCBI WGS metagenome assembly ULXW01 (sample SAMEA4835849, study PRJEB28245) | human gut metagenome | biome: gut microbiome; material: fecal sample | place: Denmark | collected 2008 | reverse complement strand
TTTAGTACCCTTTCTTAGACACACTCAAAGAAACAGTATCATAAATTAATCCCGATAGCCGAAATAGAATAATGCCGTTCGCGATGATAAGATTGCGGACGGCATAATCACTTTGCGGTTGTCTGAAAATTTGAGACAATCTGTATCATATTGCGATATGAAATTTTGGCGTAAGTGTCGGAATTTCAGTGTAACTTTGTGGTATGAAACAAGCAAGGGAAAACGGGAAGGATTTGCCTGTGATGATGTATATCCACGGGTTTATGTCGGGCGCCAACGGGGCGAAACAGCGGCAGCTGCAGAAGCACTTCAAGGGGCGCTGGCGCGTGATAGCGCCGGAGCTGGACGCCGACCCGGAGAAGTCGCTCACTGTGATTGATGAACTGATTGAGCGGGAGCGGCCGGAGATTATTGTCGGCACGTCGTTGGGCGCATGGATGGCTATGATGTGCCGGCATGGAGTGGCACCGCTGGTGCTTGTCAATCCGGTGACGGCGCCGCAGGAGGAGCTTGCACGCTGGCTTGACGAGCCGCAGCAGTATTTCTGCAAACGCCTGGACGGCGTGCAGACCTACACGCTTACCCCCGAGGTGCTCGACAAATATGGCGCATACAGCACAGAGGAAGCAATCGCCTTCGAGGGTGACAGTTTCCATGTGCTCTGCTCCACGAATGATGACCTGCTCGGCGACCGCCATATCCGCACGTTGCAGCCGTGGCTCTCTCCTGACCAAATCATGATAGTCGACGACTTCGGCCATCAGTGCCGCGACGCCGGTCTGACGCACCTCTTCGAGATATTGGAGAAGTTGGCGGCACAGCGTGAACATCCATATATCCCGGGCGAATTTGCGATGCATACCAAAGAGCAGCATGATGCACGCTTCCGCCGCCTTGAATTGCAGGAGCAACTGAAGGAGCGCGGACTCACCTCAAAGAGGCAGGAATGGATGGACAAAATCTGGAAAGCGATTGGAGATGTCAATAAAGACTGATAAGTTTGAGGCGAAGCATCCGTCGGGGGCACTGCTGAGAATTGAGGGTGCCGTTATCGACGATGCAGGTTTCGCAGTTAGAGTGAAATGTCCCGACGGCGAACTGACCGGCTATCGGTTTGCGCCGTTGCCCACAACCGCCACAGCCTACCGCACAGATGCACAGAACCATGAGGAGTTGCTTCGCGTGGCCTTCGATACCTTCTACGATTATCTATGTGTGAAGAAACGGCTGAGCCTCTGCGAGGAGATTCTCAGGAATTGTGCCCGGCCGGAAGAAGAGAATCTTTCTCAAGACTGTATCGCAAATTGGGACACCACCGTCCTAAATTTGCAATGTTATGTGGCGAAAACGCGACGGGCGCTTGCCGAGCAGCGTTTGCTTGCACGGTTGCGGATGCGTCGACTTCCCAAACTTGACCTCGACACATTCCGCCACTATGTAGAAATGGCTCGCAAGGCCACAAATGAAATGGGAGATGAGTAACAATGAGAAACTGAACGCGGATGAAATCATGGCCCTGCAATGGCTGGGCTACGAGGATGAACGCATACGCCGGACTTCACTTGCGGAGTTCGACCGGCTCTATGACGAGGATCCTCGCCTTGAGGAACTGCTTGAAAAGGCAAACTCCTTGCTTGACCGTCAGGAGGAAGCCGGCGTTGTATCATTGCCTTGGCACAGCGACCGCTACCCGAAGCGACTGCTGAAAATCGGCGCGGATGCTCCGGCGCTTATCCATCTTAAGGGAAATCTCGGCCTGCTGACGGAGAAACGGGCCGTGGCCGTAATCGGCGCGCGTGCCGCCGACAAGGAGGGAAACAAGGCAGCGTACGAACTTGGCCGGAAATACACCCGCGAGGGGGCGGTTATAGTCGGCGGCCTTGCGCTTGGTTGTGATGCCTCGGCGCATATAGGTTGCCTTGACAGCGGCGGCAAGACAATCGCCATCGTGGGCAACGGTCTTGACATCTGCCACCCGCGCGAGAACACCGCCCTTCAGCAGCGTATCCTTGACAACGGCGGTCTGCTCCTTTCCGAGCAACCCTTCGGCGTGAAGGCCAATCCCAAGCGGCTCGTGGCGCGCAACCGTTTGCAGGCCGCGCTCTCCACCACCGTCATCCTCGCCCAGTGCCCGGAGCAGAGCGGCAGTATGCACACCATGCGCTTTGCCCGTCGATACCGAAAGAAATGTCTCGCCGTGCAGTTCCCGAAAGCCACTGACGCCAACGGCGGCAACCGCGTGCTCATAGCTGAAGGGTTTGCCGAGCCGATACCGTTCGCATCGCTAATGGCTTGATTATGACGGAGGAAAGAGAGAAATTGCGGCTCAATTACTGCGACGGTGAGGATTCGCTATTCCCCCGCAGCGAATGGGATGTCATCTTGTATTTCGATGGTGTCCTGCACTTCCGCAATGACGATGTTGATGTAGAGGCATTGCTGGAGGATGGCCGGATTGCCGTGCCCGACGATTGCCCCGATGCCATGCGGAAGCGGATTGAGGAATGGATGAAAGCGCCAAGCAGTATATATCCTCAGACCACTAACTTACAAGTGACTTTTATTTTCACGAAATGATGAACGCATGAAGACGAGATGGAGCTACTCCGATTTTGAGGACTTCGTACTGAATCGTCTGGAACCCGACACCCCCTGCTTCTACAAACTGGTGCGATTCACATGTGATGCCGACGGTTACACGCATCGGGAGGTAAAGGGAATAGCGCTTCCGGGTTACGAGACCGTGCGTGGTCTGCAATGGGCATTCCCTGTAGGGCGTTTTTCGGAGATGGACTATGAGTATTATCCAACTCTCGAAGATGCGCAGAAGGCGCTTTCCATCCCCTCAGCGAAGAGGGTGTTCGGCTATCAGATCTCCCGACTCGGCTACGGGCGTCAGGGTCGAAACGATTACTTCGTGCAGTATTGGAGCTATGATAGCGACGGACGACTATTCGACCGGTCATCATGCTCATCTTACCACTGGAACACGCCGGGCACAGCCGGCAAGTTCTTCGGTCGATTGCCCGAACAGATTGCATTTCGAGAAGGGGAAGTTGTGGAAATATGTGTGTCATCGCAAGAGGAGCCGGGGCGTTTCTTCGCTACTCTCGGAGTTGTCGTTACCGAACCCAAGTCGGTGAAGAATGTATGGGAGGTGATAGGACGTGAAATCAATTCCAATCTGCGTCAAGGAATTTCTGTGGAGAAAACCTTTGAAGACCCCGACCGCAACGGCGTGGACGGCGAAGAGTATTTCATTCTTTACGGTCCGGTGGACGAGTCTCTGAGTTTTGCGACTTTCCGACACCCCATAGAGGTGCGTCCTCCATCGTTTCCCGTAAGCAAGGAGGCCTACGAGACTTTAATGAAGTATTTTAACGATTATCAGAACAGACCATGACTAAGGAAGAATTTATGAGAATCGCGCATCAGCGACCGGCGATGCCGGAAAAGAGTGTGTATCAGCTCACCGTATATGTGCGTGAGACAGATGCCGAGTATGGTAAGAATGAGGTGGGTGAATGGGTGTTGCCTATTTTTTCCACTGTCGAAGGGCTTTATTCCAGCCGTGAGGAGGCAGAGAAAGCGCTCGCCGCTGTGCCGCTATCGCTGACGGCATTTGAGACTGTGCATAGCTCCATCATCGAGCGTTTTCCGCTCGACAAAGAGCCGGGTGCGCAGTGGATTGAATGGTGGCTTTATGATGCCGAAGGGAATCAGGTAGACCGTTCCGTCTGCTCCGCCTTTCATTGCGACGACAAGAAAACTCCGGCAGGGAAATACATGGGACGCTATGAGGAGGAGATTCGCTTTCAGAAGGGATGCATAGTCGAGGTGATTGGTTTTGACCGCACTAAAGGTGAGTATGTCGCCACTCTCGGAATAATCGACACCACTCCCGGAACCTTCGAGAAGGAATGGGAATACTTAGATGCCTGGCAGAAGAGCGATGGCGAATATCCCTTCAACGGATTCTATTGCCACGATTATTTCCACGACTTCACGGATGACCAATACGGTTATCTGTCCGGTTGTGGCGGCGACAATGCCTTGACTTGCAGTGTGCTTAAACCTTGTCTGCCAATTTCCAAAGAGATAGCGCTGGATTTAATCGATTATCAGATAGCTCACGACTCGTGGCTGCATTGCGTCAAGACCTACGATGACCTGACTAAGGAAGAAGAGGCGCAGCTCCGCCGTGGCGAAATCACCGAGGAAGACATCCGTGTAACTCGCGGCATGTCGGAATACCTGCGCAAGCACCCGGGCAAAGAGTTCCTGGCTTCGCGCCACTTCTCCGACAAATATTTCGACGTGCTCGACATTATTGTGGACAACCTCGTGAATATATGCCTATATCCTGACTGCGCGAAAATCCCTGAATGGAAAGAGGAGACAAGAAAATTGTGCGAGCGTAAAATGAAGCTCGACATAGGCCAGGCAGCCCAAAATACGCCTGAGAACCGTCTCATGTGGCTTAACAAAGCCGTTGCTGATGCGCTGAACGATGATTTCAGTGCTCTCCGCAACCATTTCAAGTCGCAGTGCATCGTCTACACTCATCATCTCAATCCGGATGACAATCTTACTCCTTACAAACCCTGGGAAGTTGCATACGAGGAGAACAAAGAGAGAGTCCGGTCAGCAGTCAGGGATATCACAAAATTCATAGCCTCTAAAGACGCCGACTCTTTAGTCGAACTTATCAAAAAATTCTGAGCCGATGAACGAAATAACCCTGCTTGACGGTCGCACTCTTTCCTGTTCTCCCCGGCAGGAAAGGGTGGAGACTCGTTGGCGCGAGAGCGAAGAAGCACTCTCTGAGAATAAACGACAGTTCCGAGACAACGTCCACCGCTTTATACGCCATGCCGACACAATCCTGAGCGACAGCCGTCTGTTTCTTTCGCCGGTAGGATTTTATACCTCGATAGGTCCGACAGCGATGCCATGTTTGGGTGCATTCGTTGAGTGGTGGCTCAACTGCGAAGAGTATTCCCGAGACGAATCCGGCAACCCGATATACTCGATCTCCGGCAATCCCATGACCGGATCCAGCGGTTGTGGTTCAGTCGATGCAGCGGGCAATCTCCATCGCGCCGTACTCCGTCACCGCTTCATCGAGGTTGTCAAATCCTTCAACCGTATCGCCAACCGCTACCGCCGGGCCGCGGAAGAGTGTGAAGCATATACGCTCGAACAAGTCCTCGCCCAATTACCGCCAAGGCAAGAGCCTCCGACCGCATCAGCATAATCTAAAAGATTTTATCGACATGAAAAATAAGCCGTATCAATACTCTCCCGGAAGATTATATTGATACGGCAATTATTTTGATACATCGACTGAGCGAAAATCCGATGCTGGATAACTCAGAGAGAAACTTTAGGGATTCCAGATGCTATAAATAGGCAAACGAAATATTTTACAGATGGAAAAGAACCCACAGTTTACTTTCGAGGTATCGATGTCGAAAGATTATTATCTGAAAAAACCTACAGGCGTGGATTATGCACGGATGCGATGGATGAAGAAAACAGTAACCCTGTCAAACTTCATATCTCTGGTGATGGGCGGGCACAGCTATTGCCATATTTACTTCAATAATCTTCGGCGCAAGGATAAGTTCATGCACACCAACTTAGTGAGTGTTGATGTCGATGATACTGATATATGCCTTGCAGATTTTATCCGCAATATTCAGTTGAAACCGACCTTTGCATACGAGACGTTCTCAAACGGCAAGGACGGCACATTCTCTTATAGGCTTGTCTATGTTATTGCGGAACCAATGAACCGCAAATGTTTCACTGAGATGTATGAGAAGATATGCCGGATGACAGGGCTTGAACATACCAAAGATCATTGCGGCAAACAAATCACGCAGTTGATGAACGGTACTTCTTCAAGTGCATATTGTTATCGCTCCAACATAATATACTCATCGATTACTGACCTCCCTGTTGATTCCACTCTTGATGCTCAATTAGAGTGTGACGATGACGGTCTGATTCCTCTTGTCTACAAAAACAATTTCCCTAATTATAATAATATACCCCCCAATACCCCAAAACAATATAATTCTAAAGTCCAAAACGGGAAAAACCGGCATGAGGAACTTCATAGCATGTTGGACTATCTGTCAAGGTATGGGCGAGAGAAATTCCTTCAAGGAGGCAAGCGATTCTACGAACTCATACGCTGGTCACAGTTGGAATATAACGAATATGGCTACGCAGTGATTCCCGAAGACCATCTTTCTCTGTTTGTCCGGTATTGTCATTTCGGCAAGGAATGTCACGTAAACCGCTTCAAGGATGGGGAGAAACGCCGTAACCGACTTTTTATCGACGGATGCATCATCCGCAAGATTAAGCCGGAGATCAAGGTACATGAGCTCTTCTACAATCTGGTGCACAGAGTTCATTGGTACTATGACAATAGTGACGGAGTACTGTCCGACGAGCTAATTGCCGACAAGACCTGTGACGTGATGGAGTATGACGTGGAGTCTATGACGTTCACCTCTATGCATGCCGGGAGTATCACTACTTCTGCCTCATATTGCCGTGCCAACGGGGTATCACGGTTCTCACATTCCCGCAAGGCTCTTATGATGGAGAACTATGCAGGAATCGAGGACTGGTATAATCCTGCGATGACCATATCGTAGAATCTAATGTCTGCGCATGATAAAGGTATAAAAGTCAGCCGCCGGACCCTTCAGCGGTATTGTGACTATATGGGATTGCCTAAGGATCCTGACAGGAAGGATATATCGGAATGGTATATGCCCCGGTTTTCGGTACGGCAAAATTTGCAGTACGCGAAAACACATGGTATCAAGACATCTAAAACTCGTGTGTATGACTACTGCAAGAAGAATGGCATTACTACGAAGGGGACGGGAGATTAAGCCGATTGATTTCATCAGCCATCTTTGCCGGCAGGAAGTGGGCATAGACCTTCTCGGTCATTTCAGTAGAGGAATGTCCGAGGAGCTGGCTCACCATGGTCATGGTTATTCCCTGGTTCAGACTTATTACGGCAAAGGTATGTCTGGCCACATGAAACGACAACGAGAACGGTAATTTGATTGATTCCCCTACAACATTGAGCGACTGGTTGATTCCTTTGGTCTTTGAATTGCGGGACTTATACAGGGCCTCACTGTCGTCAAGGTTGAAATCCTCGGGCAGCAAGTCGAAGACGAATCGTGTGTTGAGATTCTTCTCTTTCCACTTTGTGAGTATTGAAACGGCCTGGTCGGAGAGGGGTATCACATTCCGGTTCTTGGTCTTTACCTGAATTTTGTTGAGTGTCCTCTTCTCCATATCAATGTCCGACCATTGAAGAGTCATGACATCAACAAAACGAAGGCCACAGGCATACATCGCGAAAAGAAACATCTCGATATATTCACGCCTTCTGGGCTCTGAGTCCTTCTCATAGAACTCTATGAGTTGAACAATTTGCTTATGCGAGAGGTGTCTTACCTTTGAGGTCGCATCGGGTTGAAGTGAAACCGTCTTTGCCAGTCTCATCTGCTGGATGGTCGCATTGAGTTCAGGGGTGATATAGCCTTTGCTCATTGCCTGAGCGCATCCTTTCAGCAAGGGTGTCAGAGCATGGTTGATTGTCTCATCGGTATTCTCTTTGTATTCCCGTCTCCATTTCACATACTCATCTATGATCTTGACGGAAATCTCCGAGACGTATATTTTGTCAGGAGCGTATGTGCCGAGTTTCGTCGCTTTCAGAAACCGACCGAATATATTCAGGCTGCTTAGCCCGTTCTTATAGACACTTTGGCCTATCTTTTTCCTTTGCAATTCACTTTTCAGTATCTCTTTGGTGAAGTCCACGAAATCGATGCCTCCGTCTTCCCGGGTTGTCGGCAGTCCGTCGAGGAATGCTCGGATTATCTCCGTCGTCAGTTGACCCGGATGCTTGTCGCACCACTCAGAGATGGCGGTGTCAAGGTCGGTCACTTTCTTAAGCAGGCGGTTGTTGACACTTCTATAGTCAGGGCCGTAGTTCGAGCGGACACCGCCACGCCTATGGTTCTCGTTTGGATTCCATTCCGATTCTTTGGCCATGATGCCGGTTGCCCGACGCACGGCCACTGACTTGAAACTGTATTCTATCTGCACAGCCATAGGCCGGTCGGCCTTAGAACGGCTGGTTTTGTATAACCGGAAATGTCCGGTAGGGTATGGTCTGGTTGTTTTTCCCATAATGCTTACTTATTTGTCTATAGCGAAGGTACGCTATTTTTACGACAGTTTTCAGAAAAGTTTAAGCCGAGGATGGAAAAAGCAACCTGTTTTACAACCATTTATTTGGCTGTGAAAGGCGGTAAAAGGGTATAAAAAAGAGTCAAGCGGTCGCAAGTAGCGATGCTTAACTCTCTGTATTTCTTGACTTTATATTCTCTGAAGCCGATCAATATTCGTCCTCGTTGAAGAAGAAGTCTTCTTTGGAGGGGTAGTCGGGCCAGATGTCTTCGATTGATTCGTAGGTGTCGCCTTCGTCTTCGATTTCCTGAAGGTTTTCTATTACTTCGAGGGGGGCGCCGCTTCTCATGGCGTAGTCTATAAGCTCGTCTTTGGTGGCGGGCCAGGGCGCGTCTTCGAGCTTTGATGCTAATTCAAGTGTCCAATACATTGTTGTTGAGCAGATTAAGTTGTTGTTTTCGCCTTTTCCGGCTAAAGCGGAGGCAAAAGTAGTTATTTTCTTATTGATAACAATGCCTCGGGGCCTTTTTGCTGTTAAAAAAGGTGAATGCTGTTGGGGAATAGTGTCAGGGCACGATGACTTTGGCCGATGAGATGCCGGTTGTGGCTATATATATGCCGGGAAGCAGGCTGATTGTGGCGGGGCCGTAGAGTCGGCATACGCGGCGCCCGTCGATGGCGTAGATGTCGACAGGGGTGTCACCGCCGTAGGAGAGGTGGCCGGGGTATGTGGAGATCGCAGGGACACAGGCTCCGCCGACGGTTTCAATGGCGTTGTCGGGGCCGTCGAGTGTTCGCAGTCCGCGGGCTATCGATGGTAGGGACATTCCTTCGGGACTTGTGGCGTTGACGCTGAAGGCGTAGAGGGTCATAGGCTCGAGCCCGGTCACTTTGGCGCTGAGGGCGTCGCCGGCATCGTAGGGGGCGAAGCCTTTGACAGGGGTGTTGTTGACAGTGGCGCCTGTTGTTATGGTAACGTCGTCGATGGCCACTGCGGCGCCTTGTTTGCCCTGAAAGGTTATGGCGATGCTGCGGGTGTCGTCGGGAAGTGCCTCGAAGACAGCGGTATGGCCCTGACGGTTGTCGTCGGGATAGTCCAGTGGCAGAATGGCGTAGGTTCTCCATTGTCCGATGGCGTCGAGAAGCTTGACAGTCAGAGATGATTCGGCTCCTTCGGCTCCGGCTGCGCAGCGATACCAGAAGCTGAGCGAGCTTGTCGGTGCTTCGGGCGTTGTCAGGGTATTTTCGTCGGCTGTCAGCTTGAGCGACGGCGATTCGGCTCCGAAATATCCCTGCGATGCGTAGGTCGCTGTTGAGGTTGATTTCCATCCCTCGGGAAGTTTCGACAGGCCGCCAGTGAAGTCGGCTGTCGTCTCGCTGCCTCCGCTATATTCTTTCTTGACCACGCTAAGCCGGTAGGCTGTTGCGCCGTCGAGCGGGAGCCATGAGGCGGTGAAACTGTCGGCCGTAATGTCGGTGGCTTCGTTGGTCTCTGCGGTGAGCATGGTTATCGATGTCGCTTTGGTCGAGAAGGCAATGGGCTGCGAGGGCTCGCTGTCGATAACTCCGCCGATGGCTGTTACCGTGTAGCTGTAGTCGCTCAGCGGTTCGAGTCCGTCAACCGTAAGTTCGGTAGCGCCTTTTGTCGTGACTTCGTTGCAGGCGTCGACCGGCACGAGGCCGCCCGCCGAGCTGGTGGTGTAGACGCTGACGCGGTAGTCGGTGGCGTCGTCGGCAGCCTGCCAGCTCAGGCGCACCGATCTGTCGGTTATGTCGGTCGCATCGTTGGCTTTGACTGCGTCGACTGATTTGCCTCCGCCGGCAACGTCGAATGTTATGTTGCCGTCGGCGTCTTCGGCGATGTTCGTCAGCGGCAGGCCGGGACGGATGCCGCCCCATGAGCGCATCGATGGCGTCGTGTCGTCGGTAAACGATGTAACGTTCGAAGTGCCGGGGAAGCAGTCGCCGTCGCGCGATGATTCGGTGCGGCGGTTGTCGGCTTCCTCGATGTCGACATACTGGTGGGATGAGGTATTGTTGACCGTGTTTCTCTTCCAGATCGAGGGCTCATAGTCGATATGCCATACGAGCATTCCTTCGCCCGGGATATAGGCGTCCCATCCTTCGCGGCGCCGGTTTTCAAAGAGGAAAAATTCGTTTTCGTCGCCTGTGGCAACCATCAGTGCGGTGTTTTCGCTGATCGGCGGGAGGCTGACGGTGGTTGCGCCGCGAACCTGGCGCGGAGTCATCCATCCGAGGGCATTGCGCTCGAATGAGGAATAGAGCGGGGGGGTGCGCCCTATGTTGTTGTAGGGGCCGTAGTCGAGAGCGCTCCAGGCGCCGGGGGTGAACGACGATGTGTAGCTTGTTGCGTAGAGGTCGGGAAGACCTATGACGTGGCTGAACTCGTGGCAGAAAGTGCCGACGCCGTCGGGGTGGTTGTCCACGACTTCGTTAGTACAGCCGTAGGTGTCGATCTTCACGCCGTCGAGCGTCAGTGATTTTTCGGCCGACGACAGGGAGTAGGAGTGGGGCCAAACGGTATTGGCTCCCGCGCCTGTCGCTTCGCCTCCGCCGGCATAGAACACGAATACGTTGTCGACGACACCGTCGCCGTTGCGGTCATATTCCCTGAAGTCGATTTCGTCGTCGAGGGCACGGCAGGCTTCGATAACCATTTCTTCGGGGGCCTGATCGTTGCCGTAGAAGTCGTTTGCTCCGTAATAGCTGCGCGAGTGGGCGAGCTTTACGGGGCCGTAGAGGTCGAATTGAGGCACGAATTTACCGGCACTGTTTTCGATAAACCAGTCGCGGGCCGACCCTGTGCCTCCGTAGGTGGGATCGCAGAAGTCCTTCTCGTTGAGCATCGAGTTGAAATAGCTGTGAGGGTCGGGATAGACAAACCTGAAGTCGTCGTATTCGACAAGAATGACGATCGCTTTCTGGTTGCCCATCACCGGGAACGATGCCCCCGGGAAGAGTCCTGTGTGGGCGCGGCGCGGGCCGTTGTCGGCCCTTGCGTCGAGAGCGCGAAGCATTGCCGGAGTCGACAGCTTGGCCAGCATCTCGCGGTCGGTTGCGGTGCGGCGTGCCGGGTCGGCCGCAATGAGGCCGGTCGACACGGGTAGCCCTTTGGCATCAGGACGCGCGTAGTAGAATGCCGGATCTCCCGGGGTCTGGGTCAGCAGAAGGGTGTCGACGGTCGTGTAGAAATGGCGGTGTTCGTCGCCGAAGAGCCGTACTGTCAGGGTTGAGCCGTCAGGCTGTTCTACAGTGAAAGGTGTCCGGCGTGCAGGTACTGCTAAGGCTGCGACGGCGGTAGCGGCTAAAAGAACCGAAGCGGATAGACGTGAGATGTTCATTTGTCGGTGTTGTCTGTCAATATTTTTTGTGACGGCAAATATAACTAAAAATAAAGCTCCTGCGTCAGTTCAGGAGCGATAAAAACGGCAAAATGCCTCAGATTGGTATGTTTTTCGAAAGTGTGGACTCTGTCAGGCTATCAGAGCGGGTATGTCGGCAATTGAGTCGACGATGGCGTCGGGGCCGGCTGAAAGCAGCTCGCGGGCGCTGTCGGCGCCACGTGAGAATGCTATTGTGGCACAACCGGCGTTGCGGCCCATTTCTATATCGTGAAGTGCATCCCCTACGATAATGGCTTCTTCGGGATCTACACCGAGCTCGTTAAGTGCCTCAAGCGCCATATCGGGGGCCGGTTTGCCGCGCTTGACCGAGTCGAAGGTCACTGCAGCTTCGACAATGTCAGACAGGCCCCATGATTCGATAATAAGATTCAGATCTCCGGCGCGCCGGTTTCCTGTAAGTCCGATCTTTATGCGTCGGCGCCGCAGCTCGTCGAGTGTCTCGCTTACCCCTCCGAAAAAACGGCGAGGGCGCTCGAGCGCCAATCTCAGAGCCTGACGGTGAAACAATTCGACCGCCTCGTCTACCATGACCTCGTTCGACATGTCGGAAAACACGTAGAAGCTGTCGCGGGTGTTCATGCCCAGAAGGGCCTTGACAAGATCCCTGTCGGGCTCAGGCTGCCCAAGCTGGCTCATGGCGTAAAGCTTCGATTCGATTATGTCCGAGGCCGTGTCGGCGATTGTGGCGTCGAAGTCGAAGATGACAGCTCTTATGTTTCTGAATATCGGGGTTTGCGGCATTGTCGCGTCTTTGAATGTGATGATGAAGAGAGTGGACGATACAAAGGTAACCGTTGCCTGACATTCCGACTAATGAGTAAGCTTTTTGTAACTGAATATTAACCGAGCTGTCACGCGTGACGTCTGATTTGCGGCGTTGCGCTAATTTTGTTAATTTTGTGGCTGCAACCTGCGTTTTCAGGGCAACAGCATGCCCTGTCGGAGCGTTATTACAATAAAGAAAAAGTAAAACAACGCAATGAATATTCTGTCGATAACAGGGGCCCTCTTCTCTCTGGTCTCACTCATATTGATGTTCGTCCAGTGGCGGTGGACGGCAGTGGTGGCCTTCGTCGGGCTGTTGCTGACGGTTCTCGGCTCGTCGGGCTTTGCCGGGGCTATGCTGCCGTTGTTCTGGGGCTTTGCCGCGCTGGTTGTGGTCGGCCTTAACTTTATGCTTCCGCGCGAAGTCGTCGCCTCGCGTCTTGGCGTCGGTTATATCGGACTCGGAGGCCTGACTGGCCTTGTGCTCGGATATTTGATTTCGGTCAACGTAATGGTTATCGGAGCCGTAGTCGGCATCGTCCTCGGCGGACTCGCGTTCAGCATGACGCCTTCGGGGCGCCATCTCGATTTCCCCTCGGCCCGTTTTTTGCAGTATTTGTGTGCCAAAGGCCTTCCCTCCGCCGTCGTGCTCTCGATGGCCGGATATGTGGCCATAATCCTTATTGAAGAATATGCGCGTTAAGATAATAGCTGTCGTAGCGGCCCTGATGGCAGTCTTCGCCCTATCGGCTCAGGACGCTGATCAGAAACAGGAACTCCTGCCGGGACTGAAGCGCACGCGCCCCGACATGGAGCAGATAAAGCGTGAGATAAACGATCCTCAGTCTCCTTATTATTATCCCCGTCTGATGGAAGAATATCAGCGCAACGACACGCTGATGAAACTCGACAAGTTCCGCCATCTCTATCTCGGCTATCTCTTTCAGGAGGATTATACTCCCTATCGTTCCAGCGAACATCCGCTGGCCTATACTGCTCCCGACGCTCCGACCCGCGAAGACTGCAACGAGATCATCGAGAAAGCCCGTGAGGCTTTGGCCGACAATCCGTTCGACCTGCGCCAGATGATGCTGATGATCAATGCTCTGCGCACACGCGGCAACAACGCTCTGGCGTCGATATGGCAGTATAAGCTCAACTGGATTCTCATGGCCATAGTGTCGACCGGCACTGGCCTCGACGAAGAAAACGCCTGGGTTGTCATCGAGCCGCAGCATGAATATGTTCTGCTCAATATGCTCGACTATCTTGTCGACGACCACGTGTTCTATGATCCCGGCTACGAATATATAACCGTCACCGATGCCGACGGCCGCAAGCTCGGCGGATATTATTTCGACATACGCAACCTTCTTGAGGAATATTACCGCAAGCATCCCGAAGAGGTTGAATGATTTTTTC
>ULXW01023470.1_pt1 | contig 13968 bp, 10 predicted proteins | sample 1961661 | NCBI WGS metagenome assembly ULXW01 (sample SAMEA4835849, study PRJEB28245) | human gut metagenome | biome: gut microbiome; material: fecal sample | place: Denmark | collected 2008 | reverse complement strand
TGCGGAGTCCAGAGGCGGAGTCTCTGGTGGGGTTAGTTAAGACAAATTCGCATAAGGAGGCGCCGAAAATGGCGATTACGATTGCGCTCGCAGGCAACCCGAACTGCGGCAAAACGACCATGTTCAACGCGCTGACGGGTTCTCGTCAGTTCGTCGGCAACTGGCCGGGTGTTACGGTTGAAAAGAAGGAAGGCAAGCTCAAGGGCAATGACAATGTGGTCATTCAGGACTTGCCCGGCATTTACTCCCTGTCTTCCTACACGCTGGAGGAGGGCGTCGCCCGCAACTACCTGGTGAACGACAAGCCTGATGCCATCCTGAATATTGTGGACTCCACCTCCATCGAACGCAACCTTTACCTGACCACGCAGCTGCTCGAACTCGGCACGCCGATGGTCATCGCGATGAACATGATCGACGTGTCCCGCAAGAACGGCGACAAGATCGACATGAAGAAGCTGAGCGCAGCGCTGGGTGTGGAAATCGTCGAGACTTCCGCGCTGAAGGGCGAAGGCAGCGTGAAAGCGGCTGAAAAGGCTGCCGCTGCTGCCAAGAACCGCGCGATGGGCGAACATCCGCACGTTTTCACCGGCTCGGTGGAACACGCGCTGGCGCACATTGAAGACCTCATCGGCGGCAAGGTTGAACCTCGCTTCCTGCGCTGGTACGCCGTGAAGCTGTTCGAGCGCGACGAGAAGGTTGTTGCGGAACTGAAGCTGTCCGAAGATGTCAAGAAGGGCATTGAGGAAGCCGTCTCCTCCTGCGAAAAGGAAATGGATGACGACGCCGAGTCCATCATCACCAACCAGCGTTACGCCTACATCAACACCTTGATGCAGAACGCGGTGAAGAAGGGCAAGGTAAAGGGCAGCCTGAGCGTTTCGGACAAGATTGACCGCGTGGTGACCAACCGCGTGCTGGCGCTGCCGATTTTCGCGCTCATCATGTTCCTCGTGTATTACATTTCCGTGACGACGATTGGTACCCTGCTGACGGACTGGACGAATGATGTGTTCGTTGCGGAAATCGTGCAGGGCAACCTCCAGACTTGGCTGGATGGCGTTGGCTGCGCAGGCTGGCTGAGCGGTCTGATTGTGGATGGTATCGTCGGCGGCTGTGGCGCAGTGCTGGGCTTCGTGCCGCAGATGCTGGTGCTGTTCCTCCTGCTGGCTATCCTTGAAGACGTTGGCTACATGGCTCGTATCGCCTTCATCATGGACCGTATCTTCCGCAAGTTCGGCCTGTCCGGCAAGAGCTTCATCCCGATGTTGATTGGTTCTGGCTGCGGCGTTCCCGGCATCATGGCTTCTCGTACCATCGAGAGCGACCGTGACCGCAAGATGACCATCATGACCACGACCTTCATCCCCTGCGGCGCGAAGATGCCGATTATCGGTCTGATTGCCGCGGCGGTCTTCGGCGGCAGCGCGTGGGTTGCGACGTCCGCATACTTCATCGGCGTGGCGGCGATTGTTATCTCCGGCATCATGCTGAAGAAGACGAAGATGTTCGCGGGCGACCCGGCTCCCTTCGTCATGGAGCTGCCGGCGTATCACTTCCCGTCTGGCCGCAACGTGTTCCACAGCGTGTGGGAGCGCGGCTGGAGCTTCATCAAGCGCGCTGGCACGGTCATCCTCCTGTCCTCTATTGTGATTTGGTTTGCGAAGACCTACGGCTGGGCGCCCACGGCGGACGTGCAGCTTGAAGCGCAGCAGACCTACCAGACGGAACTGGCTGATTACAACGCGAAGGCGGAAGCTGGAACGCTGGAAGAAGACGAGGAAGCGCCGGAACTTGCGCCTGAAATGGATCGCGCGGCTGGCTCTTGGGGCGCTGTGGCGGATATGGACAACTCCATCCTTGGCAAGATCGGCAACCCGGTCAGCGTGGTGTTCAAGCCGCTGGGCTTCGGCAATATGCCGTCCACGGTCGCTACGGTCATGGGTCTGGTTGCGAAGGAAGAAGTCGTTGGCGTGCTGGGCGTGCTGTATGGCGCGGATGACGCGGCGGACGTTGTTGACGACGAGGACATGACCGAGGAAGAGAAGGCGGAAGCCCTCAGCCCGATTGCGACGGCGTTTAACGAGTCCTCCAACGGTCACGGCCGTCTGGCGGCGTATGCCTTCATGATTTTCAACCTCCTGTGCGCTCCCTGCTTCGCGGCCATCGGCGCGATGAAGCGCGAGTTCAACAATGCCAAGTGGACGCTGGCTGCGGTTGGCTATCAGTGCGCGTTCGCGTACACCATCGCCCTGATTGTCTATCAGCTCGGTCTGCTCTTCAGCGGCGCTGGCTTCACCGTTGCGACGGCGATTGCCATCCTGCTGCTGGCTGGCCTGGTGTATCTGGTCGTTCGTAAGAATCCTTACAACGACAACCACCTCACCCAGAAGGTTTCTGCCTGATTTTCCATCGGGCTTAACCGAGGAAAGCGCCGCTGTATCCGGTGCTTTCTGAAACCCCTCTTGTGAACGCCGGAGGGCTGGCGCGGGTTCTGCATCATCCGCGCCTTCCCTCCGGCATATGTTCTATCGCGCAAAAGCGGTTTTCCTCCATCCGCATCGGCGCAGAAAGGAACGAACCATGGCAACGTGGATTGTTGGCGGTGTACTTCTGGTGATTGTTGGCGCAGTCATTTGGAAGATGATCAAGGACAAAAAGAGCGGCAATTCTGCTTGCAGCTGCGGCGGCGACTGCGGCAAATGCAAGGGCTGCCACTGATTTTTCTCAAAACTTGTCAGACAAAAGCGCGCTTCCCGGAAACTTCGGGAGGCGCGTTTTTGATAGGTGGATGTGTTCCGCTGTTCTTTTCCTGTCGCCATCCTATGCAGCGCGCGGCGGATGTGGTATAATACTATTTCCAGATTCATCTGCGCCATCTGCTTGCGCCTTTTCCCTTCTGGCATCCGCTCATTCTACTTAGCGCAGCGCTGCTACGCTGCGTTTCATTCACGTTAGCCAGAATGAAAAATTCGCGGCGCATCTTGGCGCATTCTTATCTGGAAATCGTATAATCAGCATGGAAGCATCACAAAACCCGATGAATCACGTCTCGAAATCCACAAAATCCATTTATATGCTGATAAGGAGGACACCCCTCATGAGCAACGCTCTTACCGCCCGCCGTTCCATCCGCAAGTTCCAGCCAACGCCCGTGTCGCCCGACACCATCCGCGCTATCGTCGCCGTCGCCGCGTATGCGCCCAGCTGGAAGAATTCCCAGACCACACGCTATACCCTGCTGACCAAGCGCGAGGAAATTGACCGCGTAGCGGACGAATGCACGATGGGCTTTCAAAAGAACATCGATACCCTGCACGGCGCGCCCGCGCTGGTTGTCCTCACGACCGTGAACGACCGAAGCGGCTACGAACGCGACGGCTCGCTTAGCACCAGCAAAGGGACGCACTGGCAGTCCTTTGATGCAGGGCTGGCGGCGGAAGCCTTCTGCGTCGCCGCGCATGATGCGGGGCTTGGCACGGTCATCCTCGGCATTTATGATGAAGCGAAGGTCAAGGCCGTGCTGAATCTGCCGGAAACGGAGAGCGTGTCGGCGCTGATTCCGATTGGCGTGCCTGCGGAATCTCCTGCCGCCCCCAAGCGCAAGGATGTTTCGGAACTTCTGCGCATTCGATAACCGTTTGACAAAAATCAGCCAATTCGCGCTTGTACTCAACTGCCCGTTGTGCTATGATAAAGGAAATGAATGACCCGCCTGGGGTCACAGGGAAAGGAGTCCCCATGATGAATCTGAACGAAACTGCGGCGCGTCACGGCTTTTGCGTTGACCGTGTGCGTGAAAGCGAAGAGCTGCACGGAAAGATGGTGGAAATGCACCACGAAAAGACCGGCGCACAGCTGGTTTGGGTGGATAACGGCGAGGTGAACAAGACGTTCTGCGTCGCGTTTAAGACCCTGCCGGAGGATTCGACCGGTGTATTCCACATTCTGGAACATTCTGTCCTCTGCGGCAGCGCCAAGTATCCCGTTCGTGAACCGTTCGTCGAGCTGATGAAGAGCAGCATGGCGACGTTCCTGAACGCGATGACCTTCCCCGACAAAACGATTTACCCCGTCTCCAGCCGCAACGAGCAGGACTTCCTGAACTTGGCGGAAGTGTATCTGGACGCTGTGTTCGCGCCGCGCATCCTGCAAGACCCGAACATCTTCTATCAGGAAGGCTGGCACATTGAGCTGGACGAAAACGGCGCGCCGCTGTACAAGGGCGTTGTGTTCAACGAGATGAAGGGCGCCATGAGCGATGTGGACGAGCAGATTTACCAGAAGACGCTGGATGTCCTCTTCCCGGACAACTGCTACGGCTGGAATTCCGGCGGCGACCCGAAGCACATCCCCGACCTGACCTACGAGCAGTTCCTGCGCATGTACCGCCGCTATTATCACCCGTCGAATGCGCGCATTTATCTGGATGGCGCTGTGCCGCTGGACAAGGTGCTGACGCTGGCGGAGGAGTACCTGAGCTGCTTTGACCGCCTGGACGAGAAGCACGAAATTCCCATGCAGAAGCCCTTCGCCGCCGAAGCGGAACAGGCGTATGAAATCGGCGCCGAGGAGGATACCGCCGACAAAACCATGCTGACGCTGGCGAAGATTGTCGCGCCGTGGTCGGATACGGTGCGCGTCACGGCGACGGAAATCCTCTTTGATGTGCTGACGGGCAGCAACGACGCGCCGCTGAAGAAGGCGCTGCTGGCGACGGGCAAGTGTCAGGATGTAGGCATGTCTCTGGACAACGCGATGGCGCAGCCGTACATGATGCTGACTCTGCGCAACATTGCCGATGGCAGTGAGCAGGAACTGCGCCAGATGATCCGCGACACCGTGCAGCAGCTGGTTAAAACCGGGCTGGACAAGGACGCGCTGACTGCCTCCATCAACAGCAGCGAGTTTTCCGCCCGCCAGCCGGACGAGCCGTCGGGGCTGCTCCGCTGCATCCATGCGCTTGACGCGTGGCTTTACGGCGGCGCCCCGATGCAGCCGCTCCTGTCCGAAGAGCGTTATCAGAAGCTGCGGGAAATGGCGGCGGGCGACGGCTTTGACCGCCTGATGGCAGAACTTCTGCTGGATGAAAGCACGATGAGCATCATCCGCACCGTGCCGTCCCACACGCAGGGCGACGAACTCCGCGCGGACGAAACGGCGCGCCTGCAGGCGATTCAGGCCGCGTGGACGGACGCGGACAAGGAAGCGCTGCGCGTGCAGAACGAGAAGCTGACCGCGTGGCAGCAGACCCCCGACACCGCCGAGCAGCTGGCAACGCTGCCCGTGCTGTCCTTGAGCGAAATCAGCGCAGACCCGCTGCTGATTCCCGCGGCGGAAGCGCAGTGCGGCGCGGCGAAGGTCATCACGCATGATCTGTCCATGAACGGCATCACCATCATGCACTGGTATATCTCCTTGACCGATTTCACCCTGGATGAACTCAAGCGCCTGTCGATACTGCCCGAACTGCTGGGCAAGCTGCCGACGAAGCGTCACGATTCGCTATCCCTCTTCCAAGCCATCAAGCGCGATATCGGCAAGCTGACGTTCCAGCTGCGCGTCATGTCCCGCTGTGCGGAAATGGCGACGCCCGTGCTGGACGTGAGCTGCTCCGTGCTGGATGCGAACGTGGACAAGGCAGCCGCGCTCGTGCGGGAAATTCTGACCGAAACGTGCTTTGACGACAGGGCGCGTGTGCAGACGCTGATTCTCCAGTTGAGCGAGATGGCGAAGCAAAAGGTCATCAGCGACGGCCACAGGATGGCAATGTACGCCGCATCGGCGACGATGAGCGCGGCCTCGGCAGCGCGGGAAGCCTTGAACGGTCTGAGTGCCTGCATGGTGCAGAAGGCGCTGGCGGAGAATTTCGACGCGCAGTACCCGGATTTCCTTGCCCTCTGCGAGCGGTTCAGCAAGGACAGCGCGGTGCAGTCCCGCGTCACGTTCAGCCTGTCCACGAATAAGGCGCTTGACCCCGCCGCAATTCTCTCTGCCTACCCGGTCGGCACGCCCATCCCGGATGCCGCGCCGTATGTCAGCGACCTGCCTGCCAAGTGCGCCTACCGCATCCCGTCGCAGATCAGCTTCGCGTCGCTGGGCTATGATTACCGCCGTGCGGGCAAGGTGTACAGCGGTATTGCGCGCGTGATGAGCAACATCTTGTCCCTAAGCTACCTGTGGAACGAAGTCCGCGTGCAGGGCGGCGCATACGGCGCAGGGCTGAACACCAGCGAGACGGGGCGCATGGTCACTTACTCCTACCGCGACCCCTCCCCGGCGCGTACGCTGGGCATCAACCGCAGCATGTCGAAGGGTCTGCGTGACTTCGTGGCAGGCGACGAACGGATTGACAAGTACATCATTTCCACCGTCGGCGAAAGCGAACCGCCGCTGGGTTCGGAGAATCAGATTCTTGTCAGCGACGAAAACCTGCTGTGCGGCATCACGCCGGAGGATCTCTGCCGTGAGCGCGCGGAAATGCTCTCCACCACCAAGGACGCGCTGCTGACGTGGTGCGGCGTGCTTGACCAGATGGCAAAGGACGGTGGCGTGTGCGTCGTCGGACATGACGGCGCGATTGCCGCTTGCGAGAAGGAAGATTTGACGGTTCTGTAAGGGATATAACGTAAAAAGACCCGCTGTTCACCTCGATGTAAGGGATGGACAGCGGGTTTTCGTAGGTCTTATACTATTTCCAAATGAGTATGTGTAAGCAGATGACGCAGGCGAATGCAGGAAATAGTAACCGTTTACTTTCTCCATTCCACCCGAATCTCAAACGGCATCTGCGCATCCATCGATTCGTCGTTGTCCCAAACGTGCACCTGATAGCTTTCCGGCGCGCCCAGCACGACGAAGTACAGATACTGCGTTTCCTCCGGAATATCGAAGGACACAGCGCCCTCATCTTCGGCGCAAACGTCGCTGTACACGCGCGTGCCGTCCGTCAAGTATGCCACGAAACCGTAGCGCCAGCCCGGCGCAGCATCCACCGCGTTGTAAATGCGTGTGTGACCCGTCAGGTTCTCCGGGGTGGCTTCGTCCCCGATATAGTACAGACCGGGGTCATCCGCCGCCAGCGCTGAACCGGGCTGCAAGCCGCGGAACGACACCGTCACCCGGTTTGCGCCTTGATGGTCGAGCGGAATCGCGCTGAAGCCGTTCGCTTCCGGGCAGGATGCATAGGCGATTCGCTGCCAGCCATCCCCGACATCGTACAGCGTTGCGTCATAGCGCCCCTGCCACGCCGCGCTGTATGGTGCAGCCGCCGCAAAGTCGAACGTGACCGCATGGGACGCATAGCGGTACAGCGCGTCGTAGAACGCGTTCAGGTCGTTAGCAAGGTACAGGCGCATGAACGTCTGATATGCATCCTCCGGGTAGGCGCTTTCCCGCCAAATCCGACTGTACGCATCCAAGCCGTACTGCTCGGTCAGCGCGTAGAACCACCAGAAGTTCTGATAGCGGGTGTACTCGTTTTCCAGCGCACGGTGGTACTGCTGAAACCACGTTTCCATCTCGTAATCGGTGAACATTTCTTCCGGATAACTTTGCCAAGACTGCCACTGCGCGCCGATTTCCCACAGCGCATTGCCCGCGTTCTCCGCGTAACCGTAGCGGAATCCGGCGCGGCTGTCATCCGGCGCACCGCTTTCCAGCGCCTGACAGTATGTCAGATACTGAAAGCAATGCCCGATTTCGTGCGCAATCACTGACCCGGCGGGCTGACACGTCGCGGGCGAAATCCACAACGCGCCGATGCGGTTGTCGTACCCCGCCCCCGTCGCGACCCAATCCGCCGTATACAGCAGGTAGATTTGCAGCTTGTCGCCGCCGGGCAGGGGTTCATCCGCCATGTGCAGCCGATCTACGTTCTCCGCGTAGAACAGCTCCGCCTTTTCCAGCAAATCCGCTGTATCCACCCGCATGTCCGGTGCGGCGTTCAGCGGATTCTCGCAGAACCCCGCCTCCCAGAACAGCAGGAAGTGCTCGCTTTCGGCGCTCCGGGCAAAGCTCCAGCGGCTTTCGGAATCGTCGTAGTCCATCGCCGCGTTTTCCTGCGGTTGATAGAAGCCCGGATGCGCCGTCTCCGCCAGCGAAGCGGGCGTCAGCGTCGAAAGCAGCAGCAGAGACAGCGCCAGTATTCGCCTGAGTTTCATATCCTTATTCAAACCATCCCTTCGGCAGCACATCCCGCTGATGCAGCAGCATGTCGTCGAAGAGCTTCTGCCCGTCCTCCAGCGTCACGCCGCCCAATTGCGGGTCGTTCATGAACGTGGAGAAACCCAGCTTGCGGTCGCAGTGCAGCGCAGCCTGCAAGGTGTTTTCCTGATTGTAGACGTGGCGCGCTACCAGCGGCAGGATGTTCGCCGGCATGTCGCCCGCGCAGATCGGGTCGATGCGCCCGCGCGAGAACAGCGCGTTTGTCTCCACCACCGCGCCAATCGGCAGGTTCGGAATCTGCCCCTGATTCGGCACGTTCACGTTGCTGACCATGTTCCCCAGCCCCAGCAGCGCCTTGAGCAGCAAATGCCCTTCTTCGCCCGACGGCGTAAGGTCAAGCGGCTCTTTTCCGCTGAGCAGGTCGTCCGAGCGCTGCATCCGCTTCTTCAGGTCATCCTCGCGCCACGAAACGGGCGTCAGGTCGAATTTCCACTGGTGCGCCGTCTCCGGGCTGTGCAGATACCACTGCGGCAGGAATTCCACCAGATGGCGGTCGCCCGCCGCCGCAATCGCCCCGTAGCGCTGGAACAGGTCGAACTTGACCTTGTGCGCGCACGCGAAATGGCTGTTCATCCAGTTGTCCGACCCCAGCTGAATGCCTTCGGGATGCTCCTCCACAAAGCGGGCGTACAGCGGCATCAAATCCATGCCCTGATAGCTGGCGGAGGTAATCCAAGTGAAGTGGTTGATGCCGGTGACAGTGGTGTACAAGTCCTGCCGCTTCACGCCGGGAATGTGCTCCTGCTCATCCAGCATCGCGCACAGCACCTTCTGCGTGCCGAACACCTCGTGGCAGCAGCCGAACGCCTTTACCTGCGGGAATACCTCGTACAGCGTCCGCACGCAAAGCGTCATCGGGTTCGTATAGTTGATGACAAATGCGTTCGGCGCGAAGTCGCGAATCGCTTCGGCAATCTCAACGAACATCGGAATCGTGCGCATTGCCCGCATGAAGCCGCCCGCGCCCACCGTGTCGCCCACGGACTGATACACGCCGACGCGCTCCGGCAGGTGTACATCGCCGCGCATATGCGCAAACGTTCCCGGCAGAATGCTGATGACGACGAAATCCGCGCCCGTGAGCGCCTCCTGCAAGGAACTGCTGACTTCAAACGTCCACTTGGATGCCGCGTCGGGATGCGCCGCCAGCATCGTGCCGATTTTCTGATTGCGCTCCGCCGCCTCGCGGTCAATGTCGTACAGCCGTACCGTGCCGCTGATTTGCCCGTCGGAAATAATGTCGCGCATGAAACCCCACGCCCATCCGCGTGAGCCGCCGCCGATGTAAGCCACCGTCAAGCCTGTCACCTTGTTGTCTTGATGCGTATACATTGCACTTTTCCTCCTTGATGGCTGGTTTTCAGCCTGTATCGACATGATAGCACAGATGCGCGGGTTTTGCAATGCGAGAAAAAGATTCATATTTTCCATCATTAAGCATTTATCTGCTGCAAAAAACAGCTTTCCCTTTCGGGAAAGCTGCTATCATTTTCCACTTTAGTCCTGCCCAAGTAATTCTGTCGATTCATCTTCGAGAATGTCGCCCAAAGGCATTCCCTGAATGCGGCATTGCGCCAGCGCTTCCTGCGGCGTGGCATATTCGCCAATCAGCGCATACGCCGAACCTTCTTTTTTGTACACGCCGAATCGCGCTTCACGCCCGTCAGGCAGTACTGTATTTGCCGGGTGATACATCGAATCCGTCTGAAAACGATATTCCTGCCCTCGCCAGCCAAAATCCAAGCCAAACCAATGCCCGTCGGATGGCGACCATTCCCCGGTGTATTGGGAGAGAAACTGCTCACGGGTCATCTATCTCAACCTCCTCCGTCACACCCGCCAAAATCCACTGAATCGTCTCATCATCCAGCAGCAGATACTGCGGCGTGACCCGCGGCTGCCACTCCGGGACGCACGCCGCCAGCGCGTCCGCATGGTGGATTGCCAAGGTGTAGCGTTCTCCATTCACGCCGGGGAAGCCCGCTTTTCCGTCCGCGCTTTCCGAGTGCTGCGACCAAAGCTGTGTCAGCACCGCTTCCCATGCGTAATATGCTTCCAGCTCTGGCGACGCTGCCGGAATCGCCGCATCCTCATCCCCCTGTCGCCACAGCACCTGATAATCCTCCGGCGTTCCCTGCCGAATCTCCGCCGTCGTCGTCTGCCAGCCGGAATCGAGCGTGAAGCCGGTGTTTTGCATAGGCGTGCTTGCCGTATGCGGCACGATATGCTTTTCGGCGCAGAGATAGAGAATTTCGGCGCGACTTCCGTCAGCTGCCGTCTCCGTCACCTGCTGCCGCTTGACGTAGAGCGGGGTCGTGCTTTCATGATAGTCAAACGAAGCGACAAGCCTGCCGTCCGCCAGCTGGGACAGCTGAATCCCGTACTCGCTCGTCGGAATCGGGCGCGTTTCGTTCATCAGCCAATCGAAGCAGTATAGATTTGCCAGCCCGAGGATGCACACAATCAGCGCACCCAGCAGGACATTGCGGAGGGTGCGGCGGCGCTTCTGCTTCCGCAGCGTCTGGGCGGCGGCGTCGAACGCGGCGCGCGAATCCAACTCGCTTTTCTTTCCGGCGGGCAGGTCAGCTTTGAGCTGATTCATGTATGCGGCACATTCCGCGCACGTCTGCACATGCGCCGACACCATGTGCTTGCTCCCGTCGCTGGCGACATCATCCAGCACCAGCGGCATCAGGTCGCGGACGACCTCACAGTCTTTCTTCATGCGTTTCGTCTCCTTTCATTGCGTCCAGCAGCATTTGCTTCGCCCGGTACGCCGTTACGCGCGCCCAGCTTTCGGATTTCCCGAACAGCGCCGCAATCTCCTTACTGGACAATTCACAGAAGGTTTTCAGGGTGAACACCTCGCGATACGGTTCCGGCAGACGGTGGAGAGCTTGATGCGCACTCAGGGCAAGACTGTGTTCCACGACCATTTCCGTGAAATCCGGGACGGACGCCTCCGGCACGTTGTCCAATGGCAGCGGCGACTGCTTCCGCATGATGCGCAGAAACTGATTCCGCGCAATCGCGCAGAGCCATGTGCCGACCGAACTTTTTCCTTCGTACCGCTTCCAATTTTTCATCGCCTGATAGAATGTTTCCTGCGTGAGTTCCTCCGCAAGGTCACGATCGCGGCACAGGCGGATCAGGTAGCCGTACACCATGTCCCGGTACTGCTGATATGCTTCTTCTGCGTCAAGCATCTCCAGCACCTCCCTTCATGAAGTTAGTCGCGCGAAAACGCCAAACGTTACATCCGATTACAAAAAAACATCCGAGCCGTTTGCCCGCCTATGGAGCAACCAGCCCAGATGTCTTTCTTTCGTGCGGGAAACAGGACTTGAACCTGCATGAAGTTAGCCCTCACTAGAACCTGAATCTAGCGCGTCTGCCAATTCCGCCATTCCCGCATTTGGTCAGCGTCAAAAACTCTGACAGTATTTATATTCGACGTATTTTGCAATTTTCCTGCTTGCTTTTCAAAAAAAATTTATTTTTTTGCGGATTTTTTCGGGAATCTGATTTTCGCATAGATTTGTGCTTATCATGCAGGGGGAGTCACGCTCCTGTAATACAAAAATCCCCCGCTGCCAATCCAGACAGCGGGGGCAAATTCCTTAGATGCAGTGATATTCCTTGAGCAGCTTCTCGATGTCCGTGCCGGAAATCTTCTTCAGCACTTCCTTCAGCGCCAAGCGCTCCATCAGCGGCAGATCCAAGTCGGTAATCTTCTTGCCGTCGCGCAACTGCACCGTCGCGTTCAGCAAATCGCGGATGTCGTAGGTGCTGCCCCAGACCTCCGGAACGCCGCGGTCAACGTTCAGCAGCGTGTACACGGCAACCATCGCGGTACGCATGGAGTACTCCGTGGTGAAGATGGTGTCACGCGGCACCTCTGCGAACTGACCGAGGAACGCGAAGTTCACAGCCCCTTCCGGCACAACGTCCGGACGGTCGCCCGCGGCGCGCGGCATGAAGAACGCCGTGATGTAGGGCATCATGACAGGCACCGTATTCGCGCTGTGCTCCGCCAGTTCCTCGATTTCGCTTTCGGGCACGCCCATGTGGTACAGCCACTCCATGCAGATTTCCTTGCCGGTGCAGTCACGCATGGGCTTCTTCACATAGTCGCCGGGCTTATCGGAGAACAGACCGTACACCCACACGCACAGCTGATCCTTCGGCTGATCGCGGAACTGCTGCTGACGGTTCAGCGTCCAGGACATCAGCCAGCTGGAGTCCTTCACGGTCACGATGCCGCCGGTGACGGTATGACCGGAGAAGGGGTCGCGCTTGCAGATCTTCTGGATATACTGCGGAATCTTGTCGTCCAGCGTGGTGACGGTCGCGCTCATCCAGTTGCTCTGCTCCGGATCGTAGCAGAACTTTTCCGGACGGCCGAACGAAGCGTCCTGCGCGGCAATCTTCTTCCACAAATCCCAGCCGTTGCCGGGCTTCAGTTCCGGGTCAAAGGGCGCGGGAGTGTTCTGGCTGCCGTAAGTGCTGCTTTCGACGCAGCCGCCGTTGGTGATGAACAGCAGGTCGTTTTCGGTCAGGTCGATCACGTCGGTCTGCCCATCATGCTCCACGGTGATGGAGGACGCCTGTTTGCGCGTGGCGGTAACGTCGAAGCGGACGTCGGTCACCTTGGTGGCGTAGTGGAACTGCACACCGTGCTCCTTCAGGTACTTCTCCATCGGCAGAATGATGGATTCATACTGATTGTAGCGGGTGAAGCGCAGCGCTTTGAAGTCCGGCAGGCCGCCGATGTGATGGATGAAGCGCTTGATGTAGAGCTTCATTTCCAGCGCGCTGTGCCAGTTCTCGAAGGCGAACATCGTGCGCCAATACAGCCAGAAGTTGGAGGAGAACACCTCGTCGTCGAACACGTCGGTGATGCGCTTGTCGTACAGCTGCTCATCCGGCGTGAAGAACAGGTGCATGATTTCCATTGCACCCTTGTCGGAGATGGCGAACTTGCCGTCCGTGTGGGCATCCTGCCCCTGCTTTTCGGTCGCGCGGCACAGGGAGAAGTTCGGGTCTTCCTTGTTCAGCCAGTAATACTCGTCCAGCACGCTTGCGCCTTCGGTCTCAATGGACGGGATGGAGCGGAGCAAATCCCACATGACCTCGAAGTGGTTGTCCATTTCGCGGCCGCCGCGCATCATATAGCCGACATCATACTTCCGGCCATCGCACGCGCCGCCGGACACCGGGTCTTTCTCGAAAATGTGGATGTGCTCGCCCTTCATCTGACCGTCGCGCACCAGATAGCATGCCGCCGTCAGGGATGCCAGACCTGCGCCGACAATATAGGCGCTCTTGTGGTCAACGCCTTCCGGCTTCTTGGGATGGGCAAAGGCTTCATAGTTACCGCTGGAATAATACATAAGTTCGTCCTCCTTCAATCAGACGCAGTGGAGAAAAATTGTTGTTCATCCGAAGCGCTCTTCATCTCGCTTCGTGTCTGTATGATACCCCGATTTTCCCCGGAATACAATAAACAAACCGCAGCCGGTGTAAAAAAACCTGACACAAACGGCAGTTTGATAAAGGCGCCACCGTGCAATTCGGCGGCGCGTCTGGCGATGTCTTTTCCGCCATCTGCGGCATGCAAATTCCTCGATGTACCGCCAATAAACCTTCGAAATTTGCATTTGCATCTGACGAAAAATCCATACGTTAGCCGACCACCTCATTTGTGTGGTGTTACCTTAGGGCACTACCGCACAATTCGTC
>ULXW01053919.1_pt1 | contig 14061 bp, 10 predicted proteins | sample 1961661 | NCBI WGS metagenome assembly ULXW01 (sample SAMEA4835849, study PRJEB28245) | human gut metagenome | biome: gut microbiome; material: fecal sample | place: Denmark | collected 2008 | reverse complement strand
AAAGGAACTTGTTCCATGGATTTATAGAAAGTCCATAACACAATAAGGACTTTTTGCCATACACAATAAAGTCTGGTCATTGTCTGGCATTACAGACTGGTTAAGGAGCAAGCTCCAATAATGAATGAACACATATTGTAAAGACATTTATGAATACAGATATAAAACAGGCCATGCATGTCGAAGCTGCGAAATCATTGAATGCAGCCGAGGCTAATGAAAACGAAAGACGTTGGAATGAAACAAAAATAGATAGGAAAAATGAGGATCCTACTAACCATTATGACAAGACTAGAATGAAGTTGAATTTTGAAATAGGTCCTGATGGAAAAATATATCCGTTGGGATATCATCCGAAGTCTCTTGATGTCAGATTACAGGAAAGACTTTCTGAACTTGGATGGAAACCATTTAAGCCTGACAGTAAGATTCAGCCGAATTGTTGTGCTCGATTCTTATTTGGCGGTAACCATGATCGTACACTTCAGATGGCTTTCGGCAGCCAGATTGTGAACCTGGAAAAGAATGCCGACAATAGTCATTTACGTAGATGTGAAGAAGTTGAGCTTTGGGCAAAAGATGTTTATGATTGGTGTTCTCGTCGCTATGGTAGGGAGAATATTATCGGATTTCAGGTTCATTTGGATGAAACTTCACCTCATATTCATGCTTTGATTGTGCCAGTGGGTGTACGCCCAAAAAGTGGGCGCGAATGTGTCATGTGGTCTGCTAAATTTGGGAAAGACAGGTATGAATATGGGAAAATATTAAAGGATATGCATACTTCTTTGTATGAAGAGGTTGGAAGTAAATACGGTCTGGAACGTGGTGATAGTATTGAAGGTCGTAATGTAATGCATTTGAATAAACGTGATTATATCCGAAAGTTGACAAAAGAGGCAAAACAAGCGGAGAAGGCTGTTAAGGGATTGCAGACAATGATGAGAAAGTTGGAGTCGCAGATATCCAGCTCTCAATCACAACTTGAAGAAATTGACAAGTCTTTGGCTTCTGGTAAAATGCTTCTTCGGGAATATGACTTTCAAAAGGCTAGGATACAGAAACAGATTTCAGAGTATCAAATCAAACTTGAAGACAAGGCATGTAAGCTTCATGAAAAAGAACAAGCTTTGGGCAGATTAACCAAAGATCTTGAGGTGGCAGGTTCCGTAATACAGCCATTCCGTAACTATAAAGTTGATTTTGAACCGCCTCGTATTTCAGGAAAGGTTCCTTTGTTTGGTACTGACAAGTGGATTGAAACTCAGAATCAAGAAATAGCTAAACAATTTACTTCTACAATCTGTAAGTTAGAAACTCTTTATAGGAATGAAGCTGAACGCCAAGTAAAGGCTGCACAACATAATGTATTGGCAGACTATGGCGAACTTAATCAATTGAGAAGGGAAGTTAAGATGTTGTCTGAAAGTAATGATGATTTGAAATCAACTTTGGAAACAATACTTGACCAATTGTCTGTTCCATCTTTCCGTTCTCAAATATTTACCATTGCTGATGCGCTTTTAGGGGGAACACCGATTACTGTTTCTTCCGGTGGAGGAGGTTCTACTTCCGATCTTCCTTGGGATGGACGTAGGCCAGATGAGGAGGAAGAGACATATCGTAGGAGATGTTTGTTGTTTGCGGTAGGGGTGGTGAAGAGGCAGAATGGAATGAGAAGTTATAGAAGACGTTAGTCTATATAATTATGTTTGCTTGATACTTTCTACATTTATGTGTATTTTTGCACATAAATGTAGAAATGTTTTCTATGGAAAAGAAAGTATATAAAAATAGAATTCGTGTGGTGCTTGCAGATAAAATGGTTACAAAGACATATTTGGCAGAACAGCTTGGAGTGTCAAAGATGACGATAAGTAGATGGTGTACCAATACAACACAACCGAGTGCTCCACAGTTGATTGAGATCTCTCAGATATTACAGTGTGATTTGAAAGATTTATATGAACCATTTGAATAAACAGGAAAATGACGAAAAAGAAATATACATTTATTGATTTATTTGCGGGTATTGGTGGTTTTCATACAGCAATGCATTATGTCGGTGGTAAATGTGTTTTTGCCAGTGAATGGGACAAAAATGCACGTTTGTCTTATGAAGCAAATTATAAGGATATAGAACCTGAGCTTTTTCAAAAAGATAAAGATGGAAAGTATCTTTTTTTCAATGAAGATATAAATGATGCTATACCAAATGAGATTCCTGATTTTGATATTTGCTGTGGTGGATTTCCATGCCAACCTTTTTCTGTAGCAGGTTTAAAAAGAGGTTTTGAAGATACAAGAGGTACTTTGTTTTTTAGCATAGCTAATATTATAAAAGAGAAAATAAATGCAGGGTGTCCACCAAAGGTACTGTTTTTAGAGAATGTGCGTGGATTAAAAACGCATGATAAAGGGAATACTCTTAAAGTTATATTGGCTACGCTTGAAGAATTAGGATATGGTTATTCATTTGAAGTTCTAAATGCAAAATATTTTGGAGTACCTCAAAATCGGGAGCGTCTATTTATTATTGCATGGTATAAAAAACAGATAGATGTCGAGGCTTTTAAATTTCCATATGGAATAGCCGAAGATGGTTCTACAATATATGAAAAGGAAAAATTGAAAGATGGGACACTTTCAACTAAGGTCTCGGATATATTTGAACCATTAGCAACATTGGATTCACATTATACGATTAGTGATAGAATGTGGGAGGGACATCAAAAGAGAAAGGAGCGAAACAGACAAAACGGAAAGGGATTTGGCTATTCTTTATTTAATGCTGATAGTATTTATACAAGTACTATTTCTGCTAGATATTGGAAAGATGGAAGTGAAATACTTATTGACCAATCAGAAAAAGGGCTTAATCCTCGTGTTTTAACTCCTGTTGAAGCTGGACGATTGCAGGGCTATCGTATTTTAGGTAATGGTTGGGAACATCCAGAATGTGCAAACAATTTTAATTACAATAGTTCAAACATTGAATTTAAAATTGTAGTATCACGTAAAGAAGCATATCGGCAATTTGGGAATAGCGTTGCTATTCCTGTTATTAAAAGGTTGGCCGAGGAAATAGTTAAACAATTGATGTAATAAGATTATGAAAGATTTATTTTCGTTTTTAAATAATGCGTCTGATACTAGTGATTTTAAGGCAAAGTTGAGTGAAAGAGGAGGATTTATAACCTTTAGTAATTCTGGCAGACGTGGTGGAATTAAGTTCTTCCAAATAGGATTAGATAATATTTTGCAGACTTTAAAAGATATATTGAATCATATTGAAGTATTTAAAAACTTGACAAAATATGAGGAAACTCCTTGGAGAAATAATGGTTCTGAATATTTTACAGATCCGGTAGCAAATGCCAATTCTACTGTACAAACTAAACCATTGTTTTCAACATTAAGTAAAGTTGTAATGTGGGCTAATCAACCCAAATTAGATGATATTGATTCTGATGCAGAGATTTGTCTTGACAAAGAAGCTATTGAAATGACAATAGCTAAATTGGAAGATGTTGCTGACAGTTTCAAACCTTTTAAAAAGAGTCTTAATATTGCTGATGATAATAGTCGTCAGCAAATCTATTATGGTGCTCCAGGTACGGGAAAATCTCACAGAATAAAAGAACAATTGGAAGGTGTTCCAAAGGGAAATATTTTTAGAATTACATTTCATCCAGATAGTGATTATTCAACATTTGTTGGGGCATATAAGCCAACTATGGAAAAAGACTGCGAATGTTTATATGGAAAGGATGAATTGATCAGTAAATTAACAGAGCTAAAGGAACAAGGTGTTACTTACTCTCCTCAAAAATTTGGAGCTAAATACTGGTATTCATTAAAGCAACTTACTCTAGCCGACAAAAGAGATATTTTATTAGCTTGTGGTATGTCTGACAATTATACAGTTGAATTTGATAAAGGAATTGCCGTTGGTGAAGAATTATTGAAAGGAACAAAAAAATCTAGGATTGTGTATAACTTTATTCCTCAGACATTTCTTAATGCTTATATGCAGGCGTATAGAAAACCTAATGAAAATGTATATCTTATCATAGAGGAAATCAACAGGGGAAATTGTGCTCAGATATTCGGTGATTTATTCCAGTTGCTTGATAGGGATGAATACGGGGTTTCTGAATATACAATTAAAGCTGATGCTGATTTGAAGGCTTTCCTTGTGGATGAAATGGGCAAAGATAGCGATGCTATTAAGGATGGAGAACTTTGTTTACCTTCAAATCTTTATATATATGCTACAATGAATACTTCAGATCAATCATTATTCCCCATTGACAGTGCATTCAAAAGACGTTGGGATTGGGAATATGAGCCAATTAAATATAAAAATACTAATTGGGTGATTGATATTCAAGGAAAAACTTATTCGTGGGTGTCTTTCCAGAAAGAAATAAACAGGCGTATTTTTGAAGCAACAAGTTCTGAAGACAAGATGCTTGGTGACTATTTTGTTAATCCGAGTGATGGAATAATAACTGAAAAAATGTTGTTGAATAAGATACTGTTCTATCTATGGAATGATGTCTGCAAAGATGGAGAGGGTGATATATTCAAAGTTAGTGATACGGAGGATGTTTCTTTTTCTGAATTATATGGTGATGGAGGAAAACAGAAACTTATAGATATGATGGATTATCTACATGTTGAAAAATTAGGTGTAGAGGTACAGAGTGAATCCGATATTCAAACTGATGATGCTTCTCGTTCAACTAAGCATAAAAAGCTTGTAGCTGTTATTTTAGATGGTATTAGATACGAACCTTCACCTACTAAATTTGATTTATATCTTAATGTTATCAATAAAATAGGTATTGATAAGGTTGCTCCAATAGTGGAGCAATCCAAATATGGACGACGAGATGGCTGCCCTTTAATATCGGATAGAAAATATGAGGGTATTGAGAATTCCAAAGATTTTAGTTATGTACAAGTCGGCAATTTCTATGTGGTAAAAGGTTTGATAGATGATACTACTATTAATATCTTGGAATTGATAAAGTCAAAACTTCAGCTGGATTTACAAATAATAATAGATTAATATACAATCATGCTATTATTCATTGAAGGCTACCCATATAATCTGAATGATACTGTCAGAGATAATCTGACAGTCAGAGATGTGCTCAAAGATGTTGTGTCTGTTCCTGAAAAAGAAGGCCAATATACCTTTGGGTATGTAGGTTATTGCTATAGTAAAGCTGCAAAGGATGTTATTTTCTTTTTGCCAAAAGTCGTTTTGACAGGTGAGCAGAATGAGGAAAGTGATGATGATACCATCTTCGGGGCATCCCCTCAGGAGATTATTGATTTTGAATCAGAAAAAATAAAATCAAAATTTACAGAGGAAGGATGTAAGGAATATAAAGAGTTCCTTTCTACGCTTTCAATTTGGGTATATAGAACTATAAGTGTATATAAACAGACACATAATGACAATATACTTGAAAGTAAGGATTATCAGACGGAAAGCCGAGGCAGAAAGCAAAAGCATAATACCTTGCTTGATGTGATTATAGCACTTAGAGACTTCAACAGAAATAACCAGGATTATTTTACGTTCATTGCCAAGAACGTACATTCCGGATATAACAGAATTAATTGGAGCAAGACTATTGCATCATCACAGGCTTTTATTCAGGATGGAACACCTGTTTACGTTAATCCGGTAAACAGGAAGAAAATGGTTAATTTTGATGAGGAACTGTTGGTTATTTATTTCTCTATATTGAATTATATATGTGAAACACACGGCTTCTCATTCGAAATAAACATACATTACCAGCTTATAAGTCCAGAAAAGCTAAAGAATACATACATAAAGAAAAATTTGGGGTGCAGACGGCTGAAACAGATTAAATACAAATACTTTTCGGATAAGGCTTTAAGAATATGGGATTTGTGTTATGCTTTCTTTGATAGGGAGTATAAAATATCCATGAATAGACAGGCAGAAGACTTTTTGCTTGCCAAGGATTTCGATCACATTTTTGAAGTGATGATTGATACTCTTGTCGGAGGTAATGATAAGCAGGAACTGCCTAAGGAGCTGACTGAACAGAAAGACGGGAAATTGGTTGACCATATGTTTATAGGACAGGGGCTTATTGAGCAGTCTGACTTGCCTGCAGACCTGACTTACTACATAGGTGACAGCAAATATTATAAGCGTTCCAAAAACGACAGGACATTGCTCGGTGAGAAGTCTGTTTACAAGCAATATACTTATGCGAGAAATGTTATACAATGGAATATGAACTTGTTTTTGAATGGTGATGGGAATGATGGTCATCCGCAGTTAAGGGATGAGTTGACAGAAGGATATAATCCTATTCCTAACTTTTTCATTAGTGCAAGAATTCCGAATAGACGAAGTGGCGGAGCCAGATTCTTGTCGTTTGATGATAAGGAACTGAAGTCTCAAGAAGGTGGTGTCCAGTTGAATCGCCAGTTTGAAAACAGGCTATTTGATCGTGACACTCTTTTGTTGTGCCATTATGATGTGAATTTCTTATATATAGTGTCCTTGTATGGTCGTAATAACAAAAGTTCTCAAACTGCATGGAGAGAATATGTACGTAAGGAATTCAGAAGTAAGATTCAAGATACTCTAAATAGACTATACACATTCAGAACTTTACAGCCGCGTGACGGTATGGACTGTTATCAGTTTATCCAGGATAATTTTCAGCGTTTGAACGGAAAACTGTATCGCCCGAAGACTGATAGTAATTATTTGGTTCTTGCTTTGATGAAAGATGAAAATAGCGGTATATGGAAATCACTTGGTATTAAAACTGAAACTGTCGGAAAGGAGATTATTCAAAACAAAGAATTATTAGATACACTGCATACTCATTTCTATGTTAGTAATCCTTTCATGCTTGATAATGAATTCCAAATTGAAGGTGTAGATAATGTCGGCACTCTTGATAAGAAAACGAAGCTGGAAATTAATAACATATTGACAGGGTTTGTAAGAAAGGCCGATACTGATTATGGCGTTTTTTCAGTGCATCAGTCAAAGACATACACGATGGAGAAGATACCGACATCTGTTAATATTATGGATATAGAATATTTCTTGCCTATGGTTGCAGGATCAATTGATGGGTATTATAAGGTTGATAAAGTTTCTTTTTCAAGAGCAAAAGGCCGGATGTCTTTGAAACTCAATCTTTCAACTTATATTTCTCTTGGTAACTCGAAGGTTAATATATATTCCAAAATGAAACCGGGAGAGCTGATATCTTATGATTTGATGCTGAAATTATACGAACAAAGAATATAAGAACTATATGTTTCATATATATAATGGATAAACTCAATAAAGAACAAAGGCATCGTTGCATGTCGGCAATAAAAGGGAAAGATACAAAACCTGAATTGTTGGTTCGGAAGTTCTTGTTTAGCCGTGGGTTTAGATACAGGTTAAACCATCCGCGTCTTCCAGGGCATCCGGATATAGTTTTGCGGAAATACAGAACTGTGATTTTTGTGAACGGATGTTTTTGGCACGGACATCAAGGGTGTAAGTATTTTGTTCTTCCTAAGACCAATGTAGAGTTTTGGAGTGAGAAAATTGAAAGAAACCGGAGTCGTGATGTTGAAGAACAGCGTCAATTGGCATCTATGGGATGGCATTGTATTACTGTTTGGGAGTGTCAGTTGAAGCCTAAAGTTCGTCTGCAGACTTTGGAATCATTGGTATATACACTTTCTCATATTTTTCTGGAAGATAGAAAGAAGAAAAATATTTGCAGATTAAATAAGAGAAAATGAAGTGTAGTAAAATTTTTATGCAGTATTGTTGTTTGTGTATATAAATTTAATATATGGATAAGAAAAGATTCAATGAAATAAATGATAAAATTAATTCCTCTATGAGGATGAAACTTAATCAAATCCGAACATTTCTTGATATGAGAAAAGCTTCGGTAATGGTGGGGGCAGGTTTTAGTAAAAATGCAGTAATGAGTGAAGATATTCGTATGAAGGATTGGGGTGAATTGTGCGAAGATTTTTATACTTCTTTATATGATTCAAAACCTAGCGATCGTGATTTTCGATTAAAGTCAGCTCTTCGACTTGCTCAGCAGATAGAAAGCACAATGGGGCGTACAGCTCTTGATGAAATAATTAAAAATTCTCTTCCGAATGATTCGATTTCACCGGGATATTTACACAAACTTTTGGTTAGTCTCAATTGGAGAGATATATTCACCACGAACTATGATTCTTTGTTAGAAAATGCTGCAGTAAAGGCTTATCGTCATTATAATGTAGTGACTTCCAAAGATTCTCTGATTTATCAACCTCATCCTAGAATTGTTAAACTCCATGGCTCGTTCCCAGATAATCGACCATTTATTATTACGGAAGAAGATTACAGAACTTATCCGGAACGTTTTCCTGAATTTGTAAATACTATTCGTCAAGCTCTTATAGAGACCCAGTTTTGTCTTATAGGTTTTTCTGGTGATGATCCTAATTTCTTAAGTTGGATTGGATGGTTTCGTGATATTATGGGAAATCAGATGTTGCCAATTTATATGATTTATGTTGGTTCTCGTCCTCACGACTCAGAAATGAAATTACTTAGTTACAGAAAAGTAGATCCTATTATAACTGGGGACATTTCACAAGATCCGGTAGAAGCTATGGATTTTATACTATCCTATATAGGAAATAAATTTAAAGAAGATGTAAAATGGAGTGGTAATTTGAATTATTCATTATTTGGTAAAGGAAAATTGAATGAATGGATAAATGAAATGCGTCAAATAAGAGAATCATATCCTGGTTGGATAATTCTTCCTGCTGACAGAATTGAAAAGGATTTCGATGATTGTTGCTCCGAATTTCCTTTTATGGAAAAAGGTTTTTCTGAATTGAACGATTCTGAAAAACTCAATTTTATTTATGAATATACTTGGCGTCTTCAGACATCGTTCATGCCTTCTTGGCTTAATAAGTGGTATGTGAATGCTATTCAGGAGATTTTGAGCCGTTATGATACTATAGAAGCAAAGGATAAAAATAAAGTCGATTATTTATCTGTATCTTTATTACAAATTTTACGTATTACAGATGATGATGATTTTAATGATAAATTAGATCTTTTCAAAAAAAGGATATCTCCAAACAATACGGCATTGCATCGTAGAATAAAATATGAAGAGGCGTTATGGGCTCTTTCTCATTGTGAATTTGCTTGTTTAGATCAAACATTAGCATCTTGGGATATAACACCTGATGATTATATTGGTGCAATATGGAAATCAAAAATATTGGTGGAAATAGGTAAAGCTGATGAAGCTACTAGAATTTTAGAAGAATCATTAGGAAATGCACGTAGAAAACTTATGTCAAACAGTAAATCTGAATATCAATTAAGTGCAGTAACTATAATTTCTGATTGTCTTTCGTTCATACCAAATAGCAATACTCTTCATAAAGATCTTGATGAAAAGTTTCGATTTGTGAAATATTTTGATTTGTGTAAAAAAGAAGTAAAGTTTGAAGAAAAAATAGGTGTAACTCGTACTCATGGTTTTAATATTGGAACACATAGTACATCATGGAGTTCTGGAAGACGGGGATATATTCAGAAATATGTAGGTGCTGGTCGCTATTATCTTTTAACTGAGGCTTATGGTGCACCTATAGGTACTAAGTTAATGACATATAATACGGAAATTAATCAACTTGCTATTTCTCTTATTGCTGATGTTAATCTTGAAGCGGCTTTGTTATATTTAATAGAATCTAATGATAGAAAGGCATTTGATACAACCATTTCTAGACAAGTAATTCTAGATGTTTCAGAGGAAGAAGCAATAAGGTTATATGATTCGTGGATAAAGGTATTGGACCCTTATATGGAATTTGGTGAGAAACTAATATGGTATGAAAGAGAATTTAATATAGTATTACCAATTCTTGTCCGCCTTTGTGTTTGGTTAGATTATGAGAGAATTCAGAAAATAATAAAATTCATTTGGAGCTTTTATAAATTATGGAATAAAGATTGTGTTGAGCTTTTAACAACTTGTTATAACTCTCTACCACAAGATAAATCTGTTGAGTTATGGTGGAAGGCATTAGAATTACCGATAACTCTTGATCTTAGAGGATATGATATTGTAAGGCCTAATGTTAATATAGAAAAGTGGAATGGCAATGAAGCTATTGTTAATATTATTAATGAAGGCTTATTAAGCGATTCTTATAATATTCGTAAAGCTGCAGTAAATCGCTTTTGTGATATTCATACAGTTTTACCTCAAAAATATCAAGATGAAATCGATCATACAATATTTACTAATTTCGATAATTTACTTAATACCAACTTAATTTCAATTCTTGGAGTGAGTCTTAATCAGGATAACAATAGAATTTGGAAAAATAAATTTATGACATATCTAAAAGAGCGGGTAATTAAATTTGTAGATTCTGATTTCAAAATTTTGGGATCGTCTGAAGTTATCAATGATTTTGATAGTTTTATAATAGAATTTATTGACTGTTATAAGCATTTGACAGAAAAGGAAATCAATGAAATTTTCAAAAAGATTTTGGATTTTTTGAATGATAATTATAAGGTATTATATGATACAAATGATTCTTATTCATTATTTGGTGGATTAAGGGGGCTTTTGAACCCAATGATGTCTCATATTAATATGTTAATAACAAGATTTGGAGGATCGTTTATTTCATATGATTTAAGAAATGAATTACTTGAAAAACTTAGGTCATTAAGTGATTTATATCCTTTGATTAGGGCTATTGTCTGTTTGTCTTTCTTTGACAAGTCTGGGGATACTAATGATTCGGCAAAAGAAATTAGACAATTTATCAAGAGTTGTCTTGAAAAAGATGTGATATCTTCTGATCATGATAGGATGCGAGATGCATTTTGGGCAGCAGCTGAGACACAGTTGCAACAAAAGGTTAGTTTTTCGATTCAAGATATTATAAAGTCCTCTATTGATCATATACGTTATCATCTTGACTCTGAAACGGAATATATATTATTACTTCTACCAATATGGATAACTCAAGGTGTAATAATGAAACAGAATCTTAAAATTTTATTTGAAATTCTTTCTTTACTTCCGAAAAGGATTGTTGATGCTAAAGATATTGCTGCTGAATTAAAATCAGATATGTTATATTATGGAGGTCTATTAGTTGGTCAAATTTCTAAGACCGAATTTAGCGAGGTTGATAAAATGAAATGCGTTGAAAGTTGGCAATTATTTGCAAACTCCCATAATTGCCCTATTGATATTCGTAACGGATTCTTTAGAAATTTGAAATAGACATAAGAATTTTCACTGGGCATGTTTTATAGTGTTTCATTGAATATGTCTATCAATAACTTAAGCCAATAATGACGGTATGGGCTTATTAGGTTAAATTTTGATTTCTATCTCAAATTCAAAGTTTTTTTGATTTTACTTTATAACACATATAATAAAAAACGTAAATACAAAGAAAATAATAAAAAAAATAGTACCTTTGTACATTCATTCAATTTGTATGTATAATTATTTGATAAAAAGCTAAATATAGTATCCATGTCTAAAATATTTTTGATAACATACGATTTAAAGGAACCTGGACAAGATTATTCAAAGCTTTACGAGGCTATAAAAGGTCTTGGTGATTGGCAGCATCCATTAGAATCTATGTGGTTGGTGAAAGTCAACGACTTTATTGTTGCTCAAAAAATATATGACACTTTGCGTCCACAAATTGATGAAAATGATTTATTGTTTATCGTAGATATTACTGGTAGAAATCGTCAAGGGTGGTTGTCTAAAACTGTTTGGACATGGCTTAATAAGGAATAATATGATTAAAAATATAACTATTGAGGGGTTTAAGTGTTTCCATAAAAGGCAATCAATTCCTCTTTCTCAAATTAATTTATTGTATGGGAAAAATGGCCGAGGCAAATCTACTATAGCTCAGTCTTTTTTGTTGTTAGCTCAAACAATGAAGGAGTGTAATGACATTGCAGAGTTACGTTTAATGGGGGATTTGGTAGCATTGGGAACTTTTGACGAAGTGGTGAATGTCAATACAGAATCTAAAAAATTTTATTGGGCATTTCAAGATGACGATAATCGGATAGAGTTAGGTTTTGAAAAGCTCCCTCAAAAAACTCAAATGGCAAAACTATGTGAGTTATTAGTTAATGAGGAAAATCGTTTTGATGTAAAAACAACTTCAGATAAAGATATCGTTAGTGAAAATAAATCTGTTAGTACGACATCTGATATCATGATGTTGCAAAACTTCAAATTGTTACAGTATGTTTCAGCCGAACGTTTAGGACCTAAAAATAATTCCGCTAGAATAGATTCATTGGATAATAATAGGTTAGGGGTAAAAGGTGAGTACGTTATTAATGTACTTTCCAATCAAGGTTCTTTATTCCAAGAAAAAGTGTGTGAAGTTTTATCGGAAATATTAACAGGCGCTACTCTAGAGGCTAAACCTAAAGATGATGATAGTGTTGAGCTCTTTCTTGATTCTGTAAATAATGGGCATAAATTTCGCCCAATCAATGTAGGGTTTGGTTATAGCTATGTTTTACCTGTTATTGTTGCAGCGTTGCTTGCAAAAAAAGGAAGCATACTGATTGTTGAAAATCCAGAAGCTCATTTGCATCCAGGAGCTCAATCTAGATTGGCCAAATTCCTTATAGAAGTATCTATTAAAAATAATATCCAACTTTTGATTGAAACCCATAGCGATCATGTCGTAAATGGTCTCCGTATTGCAATGAAACAAAAATTAAATGATTTGTCTCCTAATGATGCTGAGATTATTTTTTTCTCTCATGATGATATAAATACAAATTCATCTGTAAAGATAATCAAGTGTGATCGTTTTGGAGAGCTAAGTGATTATCCTGATGACTTTTTGGATGAATGGACAAAACAATTAGTTACTTTAGTTTAAGTTATGGACGCTTATTTTAACGAACTCTCTTGTTTTCCGCTATGTGAATCAAAAGAATGTGCAAAAGAAAGAGCATATAAATTTGCTTCGCTGCTATCCGAAACGAAGAAACAGGGTTTTAATGTCGTACGTTGCCATGATAGAGGTATGGCTGAAATTCTTCTGTGTCAAGACTATTCTATTGCAGATTTTTGCAATGAAAATTTACGTGGAATTAAAGAAATGTTGTTATTGTCAATGTTGCATCCACCATATTTTGAACCTGGTTCTGAGGAAGAGAAAACATATATAGAGAATACCTTTTCCGTTTCTGTTACTAATGATCTTAATCAGGAGGAAAGGAAACCTGCTTATGGTTTGTCTGCTGTATGTTTATATAATTCTATTGGTCAGAATTTTTGCTCTTGTGATTTTTGGGAACAAAGCAAAGAATATGTGATATATGACGTTGATGATTCAGGCAAAGAAAAAGAACATAAAGTTTTATCATTTTCGAATCCTGAAGACTATAAAACTTTAGAATATAAACAATGGCAAGCAAAAACACAACCTTGTAATTTTTGCGATTGCGGATTAGAGAAAACTAAAAAACAATGCAAATTATCTTCTGACCATCACGGCAATGATGTGTTGAAAAAGTTTGCTAAGGAAAGTTTATTTATTCTTCCATTATTGAGAGTGTAGTTACATCATTGGCATATACTCCTGATTCAAAAACATTTGTAAAAAAATTACATTATGATACAGGTCGAATTGAAATTGTATTAACATGGACAGAAAAAGGGTATGGAATGGTTGTGCAAACTACAGCTCGAAATGATATTGAACTAATCCAGATTGGAAATGAGTTGGAAAAACGTTTTGGAAATGGCAATTGATTTAATGTAGAATATGTTTGTCTAATATCTTCTTAAATCGCCTTTGACAGTCTTTGATAGCGTGGTTTGTTTGTCTAAACGATAATATAATTTAGATAACAGATTGAAAATAAGGATAAAACAATTTCTTTAATGAGGAAGAATATTAGAAAGAGAACATGGCGGACAG
>ULXW01019393.1_pt1 | contig 14361 bp, 10 predicted proteins | sample 1961661 | NCBI WGS metagenome assembly ULXW01 (sample SAMEA4835849, study PRJEB28245) | human gut metagenome | biome: gut microbiome; material: fecal sample | place: Denmark | collected 2008 | reverse complement strand
TGCTATCGGCAGGGCTTCCCAGCCGATTTCTGCAAAGGCTTTCCTGAATTCTCTGATTTTCCCCTGATTATGGGTTGCAAGTACGATCTTCATAATGCCTCCTACATGGTGGAATGACCCATCATCATACCTACCGATTCTCTTTTGACTCTGCGCCAGTTCTGCTCTGCCTCTGCCAGTCGGGAAACTGCCTTTGCAGCGTTTTCCGTGATATCTTCCATTTTCTGTCTATCCGATACAGGAAGAGGCACACGAAGAAGGCGGGACATGGAAAAGGCATAGGTTTCTCCGCTTCTCATGGTTTCCAGGAAAAGTCGGCCCACCGGACCGTCAAGGTAAAGTTTCAGGAACCAGGGTGTATACCACCCTTTCATCCGCAAACCGAAAACTCCCTTTCCTGCCACATATTCCTCCCCTTTTCCCACAGGAATGAAATGGAACTGCCCTTTATGGAGGGTCAGAGCCAGGTCGCCTTCTCTAAGAAGGATGCCTTCCCGGGGCTCATCCCAAACTACAGGCTTTTCCTCATTCTTCTGGATTTCTGAGTCAGTCACTGCCTGTGCCTCAAGAATCTGATATCTTCCGGCAGGAATCGTCTCCTTTTTCACTTCATCAAATTCCTGCCCCAGCGTATGCTCCATCTGGAGGATATTTCCAGCCAGTATGGCCTGCAGCGCCGGAGAGGCATTGTAGGCATAGACATCGTAATTCCATTCATCGGCTTCCTGAAAAGCGGATAATGGCATCTTAAGCTGTTCAAAGAAAGCGCATTTCCCTTCTGCAAATCCCATATTCCCAATGGATACGCCCTCTTTGCCGTAATCAAAGCGAAGGAAAGCATATTCCCTTTCTCCCATGGAAAGGTCAAAATAGCCGGAAAAACGGCCGTCCCTGCGGACATCATTTCTTATACCGTCTGGAATGTCTCCCGAGGCCGTGAAATGGTCATAGGGAAGAATCCAGTCCATGGAGCCTTTTTCTGCCAGAAGGGGAAGAAGCTGCCTTTCTTCGCCCTGGCCTTCGCCGGTACCATGGAAAATATAGTCATACTTCACCTTATCATGGGCCAGGTCTTCGGGGAGAAGGAAACGGCAGCGAGGAAACAGGAGCTGCAGTCTTTTCTTCCACAGGGAGCTTTTCACCACAAAGGCCAGCCGTTTATCGGCCAGCTTATCCCACAGCCTTCCAGCATAGGGAAGATAGGATTCCACGCCAGAGAAGAGCACGGTCTTGCCGGACTTTTCCACCCGCTCTATGCCATACTCCACAAGCGCCTTCATTTCATCAGTCATGGGGGAAACGCCGGGAGCAAATACCATGGGATCCACTCGAAGCGCCAGGGTATAGACCCGCACATAGGTATCCGCATCCCCTTCATACATGCCCAGCTTCTCGGCAGTCTGTTTCATATTGTCATATAAATCTTCAATCGAAATGCCATACTGCTGGTTGGCTGGATTTAAAAAAAGGACATAATCCAGGTACCGTGCCCGCATGATTTCACTGAAAATACGGTCCGCCGGCACGCCATATCTGGCAAATGTCTCTGTCGCATCATGGATATCTTCCATTGTCATTACCGGTATCATCTTTTCCCTCCTGTACATATATGTAATATTATACGACATGGGCCATGAAAAAGGCTACTCTTCCCATAGAGGGAATTCCAGAGCTCTCAAAATCCACTTTCCAGAAATTCAAGTCTTCAGAGTCATCTTTTCCCTAAAATAAAAACGCCCATGGATAACCATGGGCGTTCTGCCATTCGGAAACGGATTAACGATTGGAGAACTGAATGACGCCGAAAAGCCCTTATTTATAAGGATTCAACAGTCTCTTTGTATATTGTACGTATAGTTTATCGCAACAAGCACAGTGCGATGGACGTTACTAGGATTCCAGATGATTGACAACGCAAAAATTACCACAGCACAATTTTGTTACCACATGCAAACGAATCTGTCGAACTTGTACGCAAATCTCAGTCAAATAGTTTGATTGATTGGTATCCATCAATATACAATGCTCTCGCCATCGGCTGGCATATCGTAATTCACGACGCCACGAGAGGCCAGTCGGCCGCGCATCGCATGACGAGTGATGGATGCATGAGCAACATTGTCCATATGCGTGATATAGAGTCTGGCATCAGGAGCTGCAAGTGACACATTCCAGACATCTTCATCCCCCATGATCAGACGGCCATTCTCGAGAGTCTCCGCTGCACAGGCATTGAGGGCGATTACTCCTGGTCGGAATTTCTCAATGGTTGCAGCGACTTCCTCATACCAGATGGTATCGCCAGCAAGATAGAATGTCTTTTCGTCTTTTGCTTCAAAGAGGACGCCCATGGCATTCCCGCAGGGGAGGTAGGTTCCGTGGAGAGCGGGAACCTGACGGATGCTGGCATCTCCTATTTTCATCCATTCTTTCGGAAGGATGGTGATCTCCTGAAATCCAGATTTCTTCAGGACAACCGCATCTTCTTCGTTCTGGCAGAGAATGGGTACAGCCTTATCGAGTGGGGCGCCTACAGTACCGTCGGCGAAAGAAATGTCAATGTGGTCCGGATGGAGGTGCGTGACGATGACGCAGTCGACATCTTTCAGGATTTCTTCTGTAGACATGGGAAGGTCATAGAACGGCATCGGCAGATGCTCCTTCACCTGGTCAGGGATATGGTAGGGATGCCCGGGCACATCGGCGAAAGTGAACATGTGGCTCGGGGAAAGCCAGGGATCGATGAGAAACGTCTTACCGGCATATACCAGACGGTTAGTCGCGTTGCGGATTTGTGTGATTTTCATAGTATGCAAAACCTCCTTGTTCTTTATATGCCTCATTATAGCGGAGTCATGACACAGGGAAAAGAAGATAAAGAGTGGATTGAAGCAACGATATGGTTGCACTATAATGAGCACAGGAGGTGCTCTATGAATCAGAAACAGCTTCAGTATTTCGTAACCGTCTATCAGACACAGAACATAAAGACAGCCGCAGACAGGCTATTTGTCTCAAGGCAAGGCGTGAGCAAGGTAATCCGTCTGCTTGAGGAAGAGCTGGGGCAGCCGCTTTTTGTACGCAGCATAAAAGGAGTCATGCCAACAGACTACGCAACAATCCTGCTGCCTCATGCCAAACGTCTCCTAGAGGAATACGACGCCATACGCGGACTCCACACGCTTGCGGCGCAGTCAAAAAGTGTGGTCACCATTCATGCACTCGACCATGTGCTCGCCTATCTCGGTGCGCCCCTGATCAACGACTTCCATGAGGCGTATCCTTCCATCATTCTCAGCATCGTAGATACGACAGATGCCATGGCTCTAGCCGCATTGACGGCGCAGCAATGCAACTTTGCCATCGTAACGGGGCCGCTGGACGAGACGCGTTTTGAAGGAATCCCCCTCTGTTTCAGCAATTACAGTGTACGGATGCACAAATCACATCCTCTGGCGAAAAAAACATTTCTGACCTATGACGACCTAGACGGTCAGACTATCATCAGCAAAGGCCGTGCCTATGACTGCTTCCGCCACAATATCGACCAGCACATCCTCGTGCCCGGCCGACAGATCCACATCCTTGCGGAAACGGCTGATGAAAACATCATCCGCGCGCTTCTCCTTGAAAACAAGGCCATCAACATCGGCTACGACTATGCGGATGCCCTATACCCACATCCAGATATCGTGAGCCGAAGACTGAAAGCAGAAAATGGCGGGCAGATGATCTATCTCGTAGCAAACCTGCAGGTCCGCACGACAAAGGCAAGCCGCCTTTTCCGTGACTTTCTTTTAGAGTGGATACATAAAAAAAATCCCACCAGCTGATGCTGATGGAATCTTGTATGCTCGTGTAAAGCTAGTGATCAACGCTTGGAGAACTGGCTTGCTTTTCTTGCTTTCTTGAGACCGTATTTCTTACGTTCTTTCATTCTTGGATCACGGGTAAGCAGACCTGCACTCTTCAGTACTTTTCTGTAGTCTGCATCTACATCCAGCAGTGCTCTGGAAATGCCGTGACGAATAGCTCCGGCCTGACCTGTACGGCCGCCGCCCTGTACGTTGGCAATTACGTCATAAGCGGAGGTGGTTCCTGTCAGTTCCAGCGGCTGTTTAATAATCAGTTCAAGAGTAGCCAGATCGAAGTAATCCTTCAGATCGCGGCCATTGATTGTAATATTACCCTGTCCCGGTACCAGACGGACTCTGGCAACGGATGTCTTTCTGCGGCCGGTGCCGTAGTATGTAGCTTCTGCCATTTCTTATTTCCTTCCCTTCCGGTTAACGGATATCAAACTTTAATTCTTCAGGTTTCTGTGCTGCATGCGGATGTTCGCTGCCTGCATAAACATGAAGTTTACGATACATCTGGGCGCCGAGCTTGTTCTTCGGAAGCATGCCGCGGATTGCATGTTCAACAACCCATACCGGTCTTTCGTGAAGAGCATCCCCTGCCTTCTGGTATCTATCACCGCCGATATAGCCGGTGTAGTGGAAGTAAACTTTCTTCAGTTCTTTCTTGCCTGTCAGAATGACTTTGTCTGCATTGATGATGATGACATTGTCACCGGTATCAACATGCGGTGTGTAGGTAGGTTTATTTTTGCCGGAAAGAACTTTGGCAACGTTAGCAGCCAGGCGGCCAACGGTCAGTCCTTCAGCATCTACGATATACCATTTACGGGTAATGTTGCCCGCATTGGCCATAAATGTGGTTTTCATTGTAAATGATTCCTCCTGAATAAAAAACAGAACCGCAAGACATCGTCCTTCCTCCGGGGCTAGTGGTTTCCGGACAAATCTCACAAGGAGTATTATAACCTTTTCTGATAGCACTGTCAAATATTTTTTTATATATTTTTATGGGCGGGGATTGGGGACCGGGGACTGGGATTGGGGTAAAACCAGTCTCCCTGCTTCCCCAGGAGAACGGCTGGCTATATGTATCACTTATGATACTTTACCATATCCCATTCTCTTCTGGCCAGATTTCCCAGTCACCGGGAAACAGTCAAAGGTCTTTCTGCTATATAATATTTCTATAACTATGTCGCTTTCCATTTTATATTAATTACTGGTGTAGCCTCCTTCTTTTTCTTATCCTTTTGACTGTAATTATATATGTATTATATATAGAATTTTCCGACTGCATCCATTCTTTTAAACTATCACTCTAAATCATAGCAAATTAAGTTTGTATTATTTCAAGGCATAGCAGAAATCGATTACTCTTATTTTCCTCAATTCCGTAAAAAGTATATTCTATTTCGCCTATTGACGAAATCTATTTCCCGTTGTATTCTTTTATGCGTAGAAAGCAATCAATCAGAAGCAAATGGCATTGTATATGAGCAATACTCATAATGTGAACTATCTATAACATATAGTCATGATGCTTCAAAACGAGAGGAGATGGATGACAGAGGATAGCGGTTCTATTCTTTTTTATTGTATTCACTGCGGATTCTCCGGGCTTATGCCTTGAAAATCCACATCGTACCAATTTTTAAGGAGGCATTCCCTTGACCACTTTCTTACTTGCCCTGGCTGCTCTCATAGCCGGCTACTTAATTTACGGATCCATCGTGGACAGGCTTTTCGGACCTACGGACCGCAGGACACCTGCCCTCATACACAATGATGGTGTTGACTACATGCCTCTTCCCACGTGGAAGGTATTTCTCATCCAGCTCCTGAACATTGCAGGCCTTGGCCCGATTTTCGGCGCCCTGGGCGGTGCTCTCTGGGGGCCTTCGGTATATCTTTGGATTGTGCTGGGTACTATTTTTGCCGGCGGCGTCCATGATTACCTCTCCGGCATGATGTCCATCCGGGAAGACGGCCACAGTATTTCTGAAATCGTAGGCTGCCACATGGGACATACCATGCTCACCATTATGCGTTTCTTCTCCGTGATTCTTCTGGTACTGGTAGGTACCGTATTCATGACCGGCCCGGCCATGCTTCTTGCCAAGCTTACGGGATGGCAGGTTCTCCCCTGGCTTCTGGTGGTTCTTGTTTACTATTTCCTGGCCACTCTTCTTCCTGTTGATAAAATCATTGCCCGTTTCTACCCCATTTTCGGTATCTGCCTGATCATCATGGCTCTGGGCATTGCCGGCGGCATGCTCATGGGCGTAGGCGGTCATGTCATGCCTGAAATGGTTCTGGCCAATATGTATCCCGGTGAAAACCAGCTTCCCATCTGGCCGCTCATGTTCATCACCGTGGCCTGCGGTGCTATTTCCGGGTTCCATTCCACCCAGTCTCCTATTATGGCCCGCTGCCTGAAGGATGAACGCCTTGGCCGTCCTGTATTCTACGGTGCCATGGTAGCCGAAGGCATTATCTGCCTCATCTGGGCAGCAGCCGGCGTCACCTTCTTCGACGGTACCGGCGGACTCCAGGCTGTCCTGAAAGCCGGCGGCCCCGGCGGCGCAGTGTATGACATCTGCGTAGGCTACATGGGTACCGGTATTGGTGCGGTACTGGCCATGCTGGGCGTTATCGCCTGCCCCATCACTTCCGGCGACACCGCTTTCCGTGCTGCCCGCCTGACTCTCTCTGACTGGTTCCACATTGATCAGCAGAGAACGGTAAAGCGTCTCTGCCTGGCTGTTCCACTGCTGGCTATCGGCGGTCTCCTTTCCCAGATTGACTTCAACATTGTATGGCGTTATTTCTCCTGGACCAATCAGACCCTTGCCATGATTGTTCTGTGGACTGGTTCCGTTTATCTGTATCATCAGTGTGCAAACCGCTATGCATGGCTCATGGCCTGCATCCCTGCCACCTTCATGTCTGTAGTGACCTTTACCTACATTCTGCAGGCCAAGGAAGGTTTCCAGCTGGATCCATCCATCACTTACCCGGCAGGCATTGCCTTCGGTGCTCTGTGCCTCTTCCTCTTCCTGAAAAAAACGGTCTTCAAGAAAGATGCCGAAAGAGAATGCAACAGCTCCATGGAATCTACTCTGAACGGATAACCAATAAAAAATCCCGCAGCTGCGGGATTTTTTATTGCCTTCTACTCTCCATTCCTTTCACAGTATTCCTTCCATTCACAGAAGCGGCAGCTTTCTGGAAGGCGGCCGTTCACCTTTTTCTTCCGATGGTTGAAATCTTCTGCCAGAATGCGGCGGGCTGTATGGTCAAAGGCCTTCATCCGTTCTTCCACCTTCGCCGGATTTCCTTCCACTGCAAGAAGCGGTTCCTCTGTTTCACCGGTGAAATAGAGGAGAAGTTTCCCCACCGGTACTTTCAGTTTTTCCTCTACCAGATAGGCATAAATCTGAAGCTGGCTTTCGTATCTGGCCAAAAGAGGACTCTTCCGGTCCGGCTTCCTGCCGGTTTTGAAATCAATAATATCCACCTTTCCGCCGCCGCTTTGAAGAAGGTCGATGGTACCGTTCAGAATGTATTCATCTTTCACCAGTTCCAGAGGATATTCTGCTTCCCGTATCATGGACCAGTCTCCCCGCCGGAAGGAAATATACCCCAGCACTTCCTGGAATGCCTTGTCCAGCTCGTCCTTGGAAAGCCAGGTATTTTCTGCCTTGGAAAGGGCCTGGTAATCTGCCATGAGCCAGGCGTATACATTGGCCGGCGTCAGTCTTTCCTTCTGCCCGGAAAGCACAGCCCGGTGAATATCTTCGATGGTTTCATGAACCAGGGTCCCATATAGAAGGGCCATGCCCCGCACCGGTGCAAATCGATACACCCGGCTGAGCTTGTACTTCAGGGGACATTCTTCATACAGCGCTGCCTGGGCGGTGAAGGAAATGCGGGGTTTGAAATGGCCTTTCTCTACAGGGCGGAAATGGAGCTTTGTGAAATCGATTCCCTTCCTGTCAAATTCCGGAAGGCTGGCAAGGGGTTTCTGAAATGCAGGAGAAGGCTGTTTTCCCTTTTTCACGCAGCAGGCCAGGGCCAGCACCGTTTCCGCCCGGGAAAAGGCGGTATAGTATTTCCTTCGGAAATCAAAATCCCGGATATCGCTGTAAGGTTCATAGGAGCGGCGGCCGGTCATCTTTTCCACTACCCTGGGAATGAGGGAGTCTTCGCCCCGGGGCTTTTCATGAAGGGATGCCACAATGACCACCGGATATTCCAGCCCCTTGGATTGATGAATATTCAGGAAGGACACCTGTCCCGGCGGAGCATAGGCTTCTTCATCCTCGTACTCCCCTACTCCGTTCTCATACCACAGCCGCAGGTAGCGGGAAAAGAAAATATACACATCCTCCAGCGTTTCCTTGCCGTAGCCATGATTTTCTTCTGTAAAGCAGTCGAAACGGCTGATGAGTCTGGTAATGGAGGCAAGATTTCTGGCTTCATTGCATTCTCCTGCAGCAGCCTTATCCAGAAAAGCAGAAAAAGGAGCAAAGGAAAGAATTTTATATGACAGGGGCAGCAGATTTTCCAGCAGTTTCTTTTCTCTTTCCACTTTTCTTTTCATAGAGCGAATCCACTGCTTCAGGTCTTCGTTCCTCTTCATCATGTCTTCTGCCATGGAGAGGAAAAGAACATAGGCCCCGCGGATTCCCTCTGTCTCATCCATAACCTTGTCCTGCCCTAATTTCCGCCGGATACCGGAAAATAAATAAAGAAGACAGCCAAAGAACCAGGCCACTTCCTTCCGTTCAAAAAAGTGTCCCGACCGGGGAGCATACACGGCAATATGCCTTTTGTCCAAGGCATACTGAAGACGCATGGACGTATCCCCCTTGACGGAGTCAAAGAGCAGGGCCACCTGGTTGTAATCCGATATGCAGCCCTTTCTTTTCAGCTCTTCGATGAAATGGCATACCCGGTCTTCAAAAAGCCGGTCATCTTCCTCTGCCGTAATCCGTACCACTGAGGGAACGCTTTCCTTTCCCCCGCCCGATTCCAAAAGGCCTTTCCGGTAGCGGTACAGATGTCCCATCCGTTCCCAGGAGAACCAGTCGGGCTTAGCCATCCAGCGCATGCAGAAAGAAACGATGCCCTGGCCCGAGCGGTAATTGGTATGAAGGGTAATCACGCGGCAGCTGCTGCCAAAATGCTTTTGAAACTGGAGGATATTGGCCACCGTAGCGCCGCGGAAACGGTAAATGCTCTGGTCATCATCGCCTACGACGAAAATATTTCTCTCCCTGCCGCCCAGAATCTGTACCAGCCGCTCCTGAATATAGTTGGTATCCTGATATTCATCCACCAGGATATAGCGGATTTTTTCCAGCACCCGGCGGCGCACATTTTCTTTTTCCGAAAGGATATAATAGGCCTCGGTCTGAAGCTTGGTAAAATCAAGGAAATTCTTTTTCCTGGCCAGTTTTTCATACCGTTTCATCATCCAGCCCAGTACCCGGATTTTTTCATCCCGGCTTCGGATCATATCTTCTGCCTTCATCAGCTCTTCTGACAGGCGGTTCACATACTGGCATATGGTGCGGCACCGTTTCCAGGGCGGCACCGTCACCTCTTCCCCCGTCCTGTTATTGATGTAGGAGGACTGTACGACCAGCTCGAAATTGGGAATCTCTTCAAAGTCTGCCAGATGCTCATACACCATGTACTGCTGCTCAAACTGATCTGTTTCTATGAAATTTCTTTCCAGCCTTGTATATTCCCGGAATTCCTTCAACAGGCGGCGGCAGATATGGTGAAAAGTCCCTATATACATTTCATGGAGGTTGATTTCAATGCCCTGCCGGGACAGCTCATTGGTGAGCCTTGTCATAAGCTCCTTGGACGCCTTCACTGTATAGGTGACAATCATGATCTGCTCCGGCTTCACTTTCCTGTCCCGGATCAGGTAAAGGACCCGCTGAATAATAGTATAGGTCTTTCCTGTTCCAGGACCTGCAATAACCAGGGTAGGTCCTTCGGAGTGGATTGCTTCATACTGGTCAGGATTTTGAATACTTTCCATAAAAAGCTCCTTTGTGAATAGATAAAGCCTTATAACCCATGGTGAAATAACATCTGAAAATCACCGGTGCTTCTCGTCCTCTCCATTTCCATAAAGAAAAAGAATAAAAAGCAGGGGAAGTCCCAGCACATAGGCAAAGGAATAGCGGAATACCGCAGAAGCCGGTGTGGAAACCAGAAGAGTCAGGGTATTGGCCAGAAGAGGCAGCGCCGCCGGAATCAAATCCTTCTTTCCGCCGCTGTAAAAAAGGAGGCAGAAAAAGAGGGTAATCCACAGGCAGAGGCCGCTTCCCAGAAAATGGCTGCCGGAATAGGTATAGTTTCCAAGAAAAGACTTCAGCCCAAAGGGCATGGGAAAATCTCCCAGAGCAAGCATATCATTGTCCGAAGGCACCATATGTTTCGTATTCTCATCAGACAGGGCCCAGCCGAAGCGGGACTGCACGCCATGGTCCAGGGGATCCAGATTCCACAGGGCATAGGTTTCCGTCATCCAGCCTTCCATATAAAGTCCTGGATTTCTTATCCCCGTGTCCAGCCAGACCAAAAGGAAAGCGCCCTTTTCCCTGTTTAAATCATTTCTTTTAAAATCATCATCCCATTTCACAAAATCCACAGTGGCCGGAGAATAATCCTTCTTCCATTTTTCCTCCGGCAGGAGATGGTTCATGAGCTCTATCGTTTCTTCGCTGCGGCTTCCTCCCATCACCAGCACCCGTCCCATCTGCTGAAGCGGTATGGCCATACTTTCCTGGAAAAGGGGCTGCCAGTCATGGTAAGAAAGAATAACCTTTCCAGGAACAAAGGCCAGGGCCGCGGCAAGAAGGAAAAGGACTGCCTCCTTTCTCCGCCTCTTTTGAAGGGCCAGTGAAACAAGCATCAGCATGGCCGCAATGAAAAAACCATTGCTCCTCAGCAGCATGAGAGAAAGTAGCAAGAGAAACCAGAGAATAGATGCTCCCCGGCCTCTTGTTTTTTCTTCCATGAAAACCATACATCCTGCAAGGGCCAAAGAAAAGAGACCATCTCTCACTGCAGCTATGCCATAATTACCCACCATGGGAAGGAAGGTGAAATAGAAATAAAGCAAAAGCGCCGGCACCTCCCCCTGCCTTTCCTTCACATGAAATACAATCCTTGTAAGGCCATAAGCATAGAGAAAAAGCTGGCCCAGGGAAAGCAGGAATATAACCGGCTCCCTGCTTCCCAAAAGATGCTTTCCTAAAAGGGCGCCATAGCCATAGACCAGGGAATAAAGCCAGGGAAACTGTACGCCCCCGTAAAGGGGATTTCCTATCATGAACAGAGTATCATTCATGCCCGGCGCCGGATAGAGGGCCAGAAGGAAAGGCATCTGCCAAAAAGCCATAAAGAAAAAGGCCGGCCAAAAGAGCCGCCGTCCCCTGCTTTTTTCACTGCTGCGGGGCAGGGTCAGGCAGAGCCTGACGAATGGCGGAAGAACTGCGGCGAAAAGAATAAAAAGGAGAAGCAGTATAAATCCATCTTGGAGAGCTAATATTTCATTTCCTGCTTCTGCCACTTTATCCCCCATGCAGTCGATTTTATAGGTATACAGGACAGCAGGAGATAAGAAGAGGGAAAAGACCAGACTTGCCCGGCAGGGCACATCCCAGCGAAAAAGTTTCATCTCTCCTCCTCAATCTTTCCAATGGGTATAGCCATCGCCCTTCAGAGGATCGTCCTGAAGAAGGGGATTTTCCACAGGTTTTCGAGGCAAAATAACGGTATCCGCCCATTTCGTTGTACCGTACTTTCCCTCCGGCAGAAAGGGCAGAAGCAGGAAAAAGGGCATACAGAGGGGGAAGAAATACACATACCGGTATACAAAGGCTGCCGGTGTGGCAATCATCAGGGTGCCCCAGAGAAGGCAGGCCGGCAGAAGGACCAGAAAGCGGCTGTACTGGCGCCGGTAAAACAGAAGAAGTCCTATGCATAAAGTAATCCACAGACAGGTGCCTGCCCCCAGGTACCGGCTGTGGTCCCAAAGATAATGGCCCAGCTTTTCCTGAATATCCTTTTTGAAAAAGGTATGAATGTCAGCCGTTTTGTAAGCATTGTTATGGTCAGGGCTCAAGCCGTTTTTCAAATCAGTTTCCGAAAAAGCCCAGCAGAAGCGGGACTGGGTCATTTCATCGGGCGCCGGAAAAGCCCAGTATCCATAGGTAGCAAAAAGCCAGGCTTCCACATAGAGCTCCTTATTTCTCTTCCCCACCGATTTCCAGGCCTTCCAGAAATCATCGGGGTGACTGTTGAAATAGTAGAAATCAAAGTCGCTGTTCCATTTGATAAGGTCCACCGTAAAAGGATCATACCAGCGGCAATGCGTCCGGGAATCATCATCTTCACGGAATAGGCCTTCTCCTCTTCTGTCAGCGGAACTCCTACTGCTACGGCCCGGGAAAACTGCTGCAGCGGAATACCCACCCGCTCCTGAAAAAGCTGGGGCAGATTAAGAATCTGCTTAATGGCCACATCGGGGGTCATAGAAACAGCAATCATCACAAGGCCGGTGAGAAGAAGATTCATGCGGATGCGTTTCATGAGAAATACAAGGCCCATGAGCATAACGATGAATACATAAATCCCATTGTTTCTAAGGAGCATCATGCCAAGCCCTGCCAGGATAAAAAGGCGTTTATTAGCTTCCCAGGCATTTTCACGATAGCCTGATACGAAAGAAGTCACCAGCGGAATCCAAAGCAGAATGGTCACAGAAAAAAGCACATCCTTCACATTGGAGAAGGACATATTGGCAACAAGGGGCAGAAAGGCATAGTACAGTGTCAGAAGCACCGTAATCCACAAACGGCCCGTTCTTCGGTAAATCCAGGAAAGGCAGTAAGAAATGCCGCAGGCAAAAAGAACCATCTGGATCAGGGATGCCGCTGCCAGCCCATAGGAAGTGGTATGAAACAGCATATCCGATGCCTGGGTAAGTCCGTAGATAAACATGCAGTAAATAAAAGTATGCTGTCCTGTCGCCCAGATACCTGCCCGCATAATATCGGTGGTATCATTCATTCCTGTACCAGGATAAAAAACAAGGAAAAAAGGCATCCACGCCAAAAGGAGAAGGGCTGCGATGAGGGCAAAGGGTGAGTCTGTAGGCCTGCCATCCAATTCCAGATGCAGGGAAAAGGCAGGAAGAGCGCCTGCCTGCTTCATCACGAGAGAAAGGACCAGAAAAGTCGCTGCTCCCAGGAGAAGCACTGCCGGTATATCGGAAGCATGAAGAAGGGACTCCCTGTTCCAGGGAGAAGACCCGGGATGCCAGCCGATACGCCAGGTATAAAATTCACAAAAGCCCATGAGCAGGGAAACCATCCCTGTCAGCAGGGCCAGCCATAATCTGTCTTTATATATGTTCATAGTAACCGCCTTTGAATCTATGAGTATTATACCTTTTTCAGAAAGAGGCTGACAAGAGAAGCCGTTGAAATAGAAGTTTACCTGTATTCTTGCCGTTTTCATACCATGCAGGAAAGAAAAGAGTGATCTATGTAAAAAATCCCCATGGCCCGGCAGTGTATACAATTCTTATAAAAGCGGATTCTATGAATGAATCGGTCTGGCCCAAATACAGAGTTTGGAGAATCCATCAAGGGCATAGTGGTAATGAGTCCATGATTTCATGAGCCCCCCGGCTTCTCCCCTTTTTCCCTTCTCAAAATCCTATCTTCCTATGGTATAATCAAAGAAATGAATATAATTGTTTCTGAAAGGAGATACCTTATGAATAGAGAAGAACGAATCAGAGCCGCCCTGGCCGGCCAGCCTGTAGACCATGTACCGGTAGGTGCCTGGATGCACCTTTCCAAGTTTGACCAGGACCCCATTTCCCTGGCTGAAGCAGAGGCTGCCTTTACAGAGAAATACGATTTCGACTATATCAAAATGATGCCTTTCGGCCTGTACAGCACCCAGGACTTCGGCAACCAGATTACCATTTACTGCGACCCCTACAAGGAACCGATTGTTAAAAATTTCGCCATCCAGAGCCCTTCGGACTATGATGCCTTGAAAGCCATTCCCGCCATCCAGGGCACCTATGGCAAGCAGATTGAATTTGCCAGGGAAATGGTGAAAAGGAGAAAACCCGGCACTCCGGTGATGCAGACCATCTTCAGTCCTTTCTCCACGTTGAAGAAAATGGCCGGCGACCGTCTCCTCATGGACATGATCAACTATCCGGAATCGGTACACCATGCGCTTTCCGCCATTACTGCCACCACCCTTGATTTTGTCAGCTATAACATTGACGCTGGTGTGGACGGTTTCTTCTTTGCCACCCAGAACGCCACCCGCTCTGTCATGAACCTTCATGAATTTGAAGAATTCGGCCAGTTCTATGACCTCCAGGTCATCAAATCCTACGCTAAAAAGACCTGGTTCAATGCAGTCCACATTCATGGAGAAGACATTT
>ULXW01061310.1_pt1 | contig 14393 bp, 12 predicted proteins | sample 1961661 | NCBI WGS metagenome assembly ULXW01 (sample SAMEA4835849, study PRJEB28245) | human gut metagenome | biome: gut microbiome; material: fecal sample | place: Denmark | collected 2008 | reverse complement strand
AGCACAGGCATATTCCCGTCAGACTTCAGGAAGATGGCGAAAAGGGGCGGTTGTAGAACTTGAAATAAAGACAGTGGCGGATATAAAGGAATATATCCGCCACTGTCGTTGTATGCGTTGTTTTCTTGCATTTGCTACACTCATCTGAATCACACAAAGGCAATTTGGATGTGATAGCACCTGTTTCTCTCGTACCAGATATGTAACCGGTTGCCCGGAAGAAATCATCATAGTCCTCTTTGGTGCAACCTTTAATAAAGATATGACAGTAACGCTCATCGTTTTTATCAACGATATAGATACGCTCCACAAAGGATTGTATCAGCGTTACTAACACTAACACATCCGGCTGTGCGTCCTTTGCGTATTTCTCAAAGGATAACAGCCTTTCTTTGATTTCTTCAATATATCTCACAGCATACATCTGACTTTGCCTGCTATCCTCTAATTTTTGTAACAGTTTTTCCGTTCCAGAAAGCTCGTCTGTCAGTCCTTTTACATCCTCCTGAATAAACCGTTTTAAGTTTTCGCCTGCTTCTCGCAGATTTTTCACCTTATTCGAAACAGCAGCTTCAAGCTGTACTTTCTTTTTCTTCAGTTCGATTAGTTCTTGCTCATTCTGAGTATTCTTAAAAATATCCGAAGCCTTTTGATTGAGTAATTTGACAAAGTATTCGCTGCCTTCATCGGATAGATCGGATAACTGTTTGACTACAAATTCATCAAGCAGTACACCGTCAACAGCACGGAAAGTACATTCTCCTGCACGATAGCCGGGACAGACATATTTGAATCTCGGCTTGCCGTTTGTCCATCGGTTTGATTCGGAGATAACTCGCAGGCGTTTTCCACAATGCGGACAGTATACCAGCCCTGCCAGCAGAGCATTAGTCTTTCGGTGCGGGCGGTTGTACTTTTCTGCAATGGAATCAAGCATATTTTGTGTATCAATCCATTGTTGACTCGGAATAAAAACTTCGCGCCTGCCAACCGAGATAATCCATTTAGAAACAGGCTTTGCAGACATTAACTGCACAAATTTCGGAGAAATGAAGGTACTGTCAGCGTCCTCAAACTTTTCTTGGTCGGTCTTGTTATAGGCGGATAAGCCGTGCTGACCGTCAAACTCTGATAGATCAGCGCATACTCCACCGCCGTTTTCGTAGAAATAGTTGTAGGCAATTTCATCAGCAACGCAGTAAACAGGATTTTTTAATAATAATCTTGTAGTGGAAGTGTTGAATTTGCTGCCGATCTTTGTGCGATAGCCAAGCTCGTTCATCCTGTCTGCTGTTTTCTTAATAGAACGGGTTTCCGAAAATACAGCGTAGAGTTTTTGTATCATTGCTTTTTCTTCGGGAATGCTCTCCAAATAACTGTAAGCTGATTTGTTTTTGCCGCTGCCGGTCTTTACACGCTTTACTGTGAAACCTGTGGGCGTATTTCCGCCAAGCCAGCGCCCGTCCTTAGCAAGCTCCATCATATTATCTGTAATACGCTCGGTCAGAGTATCACGCTCAAATTCCGCAACCACAGCAAAGATTTGAATGAATATTTTGGATACGCCGGAAGCGGTGTTGATATTGTTGGAGCAGATCAGCAAATCTACCTTATGCTTTTCAAGAAAATCAAGCAAGCGTAAAAGGTCGCTGGTCTTTCTGCCGATACGGTCTAACTTGTAGCAGACAACCGCATGTATTTTACCCATTTCAATATCGTGAAGCATACGCTGGAAATCAGGATGGTCGGAATAGTAACTGGAGAGACCTTTATCCTCATACTCCATAAAGTTGTAATTTTCATCAAGCCGAAGTTCTCTTTTGGCATATTCGGCACATTGCTTAAACTGTACGCCGATACTGTCGCCTTTATTTGTAATACGGGACTTTCGGGCGTAAATAGCTACGCCTCGATTGTCCTCATTGTTTCGTTTTTGTTTTTTCATTATAGTTGCCCTCCTTACCATCTGATTATATCGCTAGGGTGTTCTTAATTTTGATTTGCTGTGATTTTATCAGATTGTACTGCACCAAAAAGACCTCCTTTCTGCTTCTGTACATAAAAAGAACACCTACCGATTTATACATCAATAGGTGTTGTTAGATAATTTTCTTATTACTGAATCCCAAATCTTCACCACTGAACTTTTCGTAAGCCAAGCCAATCTTTCGGATTCTTTTGTGAATAGCACTGTGAGTTCTGAAACCTAATTCTTCTGCGATTTTTTCGAGTGTAACATCATCCATTCGCATTGTGAGTATTTTCCTGTCTGTTTTAGAAAGCGTGTCTAAAAATTTGCTGACTGCAATCGGTCCTAAAACCATACTCTCAACATTAACATTGTCATCAGGAATATCCCACTCCATTCCGTCTGTATTCTCTGCATATTTTTCTTTTATTTCATCAAGAGATTCAACGGATATTTTTGCACGAGTATGATACCACTTGCGGTAAAAATCAATTTTTTGTCGGCTCTTTCGATAATCAAAATCTTCAAAGCAGCGATATTCTGCCGCCACAGCAATGATCTCATTCATATTGTGTTTTGCCATTATTTTAGGAACGAGCCAAGTGAATGTTTCTGAGATTTCTTCTTCGGATATATATCCGAGGTCTTCGTATACATTGCTGTTTTTTAATATCTCCTGTGACTTAGGGATAACCCCTTCGTCTTCCATTCCTTTAATCCAAATAGAAGCTACGTGCGCATATCTCCAAGACGGCTCATATCCTGAATAAATCTCCCTTTTTGCTCCAAGCCCCATAAAAGGCCACACCATAAAGGCGTAAGCGTCGATGATTACCAGCTTAAATAAATCACTTTCTATTATTTCTATGGCACGACGATCTTGAAGCAATTTTCTTGGATTTCTTGGAATACTGCTTATTTCTTCTCCGCACTTATCTAAAATGCTTTTGGGGATGAAATAGAACGCAGAAATATATTCTGCATTGCGAAACGGTGTGATTTCGCCGTTTTTTCTTTTTAATAATATTGGCATATTTTTTTGCCTCCTTTCCAGAGAGTATGCTCTCTATTAATTAAACGACATAGAAAACTTGTTTTGTTCCTAAATTATATATGAAAACACAAAAAAATTCAAACGGTTATAAGATGTTTACAATTTGCTATAGCTTATGATATGATATATTATGTATAAATTTAAATGAATAGGGAGAACTGTACTATGGAAATTTCTGAAGTTATAAAAAATATTCGTTCCCAGCTGGGTTTATCTCAAGAAGGATTAGCAAGAGAATTACATATGGGATTCACTTCAGTTAATAGATGGGAAAACAATAAATCAAAACCCAATCAGATTGCAAGACACGCTTTGGCAGAACTTTGCAGGAAAAATAATTTAGATCAGGAATCGATAGATTTATTAGAGAAAACAACTAAGTGAAAGGTGTCGCAATATGAAGAACGAAAAACAAATTGAACTGAGTTTTATTGAAAAACTTAAAGAGTTAAAGTATATATATCGAGAAGATATTAAAGATAAAGCCTCTTTAGAAGAAAATTTTAGAAAGCATTTTCAAGAACTTAATAGGGTTAGATTAAGTGATTCTGAATTTGCAAGATTGAAAGAAAGCATCATTACACCAGATGTGTTTTCAGCGGCAAAAATCTTGAGAGAAACGAACACATTTAAAAGGGATGATGATACACCCCTACAGTACACCCTTGTAAATACGAATGATTGGTGCAAAAACGAGTATGAGGTAATTAATCAGCTTCGTATTAATACAGAAAATAGTCATCATAGATACGATGTTATTATTCTTATCAATGGCATTCCTGTTGTACAGGTTGAATTAAAGTCGCTCCAAATTACTCCTAAAAGAGCAATGGAGCAGATTGTTGATTATAAAAATGATCCGGGAAATGGATATACAAATTCTTTGCTCTGTTTCATGCAGCTTTTTATTGTCAGCAATGAAAGTAATACCTACTATTTTGCCAACAATAACAAAGAGCATTTTGCTTTTGATGCTGATGAACGCTTTTTACCTGTATATCAATTTGCTGATAAGGATAATAAAAAAATTACCCATTTGCTCGATTTTTCTGAGGCTGTGCTGCGTAAATGTGCTTTGAGTGAGCTGATTAGCAAATATATGGTCTTGGTAGCAAGTGAACAGAAAATGATGATTATGAGACCATATCAAATTTATGCGGTTAAAGCCATTATGGATTGCATAGAGCAAAACAGAGGAAATGGCTATATTTGGCATACAACAGGAAGTGGTAAAACTCTTACCTCTTTTAAGGCATCTACCTTGTTAAAAGATAATCGCAACATAGCAAAATGTCTTTTTGTGGTAGACAGAAAGGATCTTGACCGACAGACCAGAGAGGAATTCAATAAGTTCCAAGAGGGATGTGTGGAAGAAAACACCAATACGGAAACTTTGGTAAAAAGACTTGTTTCGGAGGACTATCGAGATAAAGTTATTGTAACGACCATCCAAAAGTTAGGTTTGGCGCTTGACGACGATAATAAGCGGAGTAAAGAGAAAAAGAAAAAAGGTGAGCTCACATACAAAGAAAGATTGGCGCCTTTAAAAGATAGCAGAATTGCAATTATCTTTGATGAATGCCATCGTTCACAGTTTGGAGAAAACCATAAAGCAATCAAAAACTTTTTCCCAAAGGCTCAGCTGTTTGGATTTACTGGCACACCTATTTTTGAAGAAAACGCAACTTACAAGCAAATTGATGGAACAATCGGTTCTTATACAACTACGAAGGATATTTTTGAAAAAGAACTTCATGCTTATACGATTACTCATGCCATCGACGACAGAAATGTATTGCGATTCCATATTGACTACTTCAAGCCGCAAAATGACAGAGATGCTTCAAGAATCAATGAGGAACAGCAAAAAAAGGCTGTGGTACAAACTATTCTGTCAAAACATGACGCTATAACAAATAACAGAAGATACAACGCTATTTTAGCTACATCATCAATCAATGATGCTATTGAATATTACAACTTGTTCAAAGAAGCACAACAAAATTGTATTGATGCCGACGACTGTGAATTTGTGCCATTGAATATCGCCTGCGTATTCTCGCCGCCGGCAGAAGGTAATAAGGATGTTCAGCAAATTCAAGAGGATCTTCCACAGGAAAAAGAAGATAACAAAAAAGAACCTGATAAAAAGAAACAAGCGTTGACCAGTATTATCAAAGACTATAATGAACAGTATGGAACCAACCATGACATCAACAATTTTGATGTGTATTATCAGGATGTACAGCAAAGAATTAAAGACCAGAAATATACTAACGCAGATTATCCTCATAAAAACAAAATTGATATTACCATTGTTGTGGATATGCTGCTGACCGGTTTTGATTCTAAGTATCTGAATACTTTGTATGTAGATAAGAACTTAAAATATCATGGCTTGATTCAGGCATTTTCCAGAACAAATCGAGTTTTAAATGATACAAAACCTTATGGTAATATTCTTGATTTCAGAAGCCAGTCTGATGAAGTAGATAAAGCTATTGCTCTGTTTTCCGGTGAAAATAACAGTAACCGAGCAAAAGAAATATGGCTTGTTGTCCCAGCACCAAAGGTTGTTGAGAAACTGGATAAGGCAGTAAGTGAATTAGAAAAGTTTATGGAATCTCAGGGATTGGAGTGCAAACCGGAAGAGGTAAACAACTTGAAAGGTGATGCCGCAAGATGTGAATTTATCAATAAATTCAAGGAAGTACAGCGTTTGAAAACGCAGTTGGAGCAGTACACGGAAATTGAAGAAAAAGACGCAGAAAAAATCGAGGAGCTGTTGCCGGAGGATACCCTGCGTGCGTTCCGTGGTGCTTATATTGATGTGGCACAAAGACTGAAATCTGAGCAAGGAAAAGAGAACGAGGATAAAAATCCTGAAGTTGAACAGCTCGATTTTGAGTTTGTTCTGTTTTCGTCTGCAATTATCGACTATGACTATATTATGGCATTGATTGCGAAATACACCCAGACCGAACCGAAAAAGCAAAAAATGAGTAAAGAACAACTCATCGGCATGCTTTCGGCTACTTCCAATTTGCTTGATGAAAGAGAAGATATTATCGAATATATCGATTCGCTTCAAGTTGGTGTGGCTTTGGATGAAAAGGAAATCAAAGCAGGGTATCAGAAATTCAGAGAGCAGAAAAACAATCAGGAAATCAATATCATTGCGAAAAAACACGGCATTGAAATCCAAAGTTTGCAAGCGTTTATTCAGGAAATCATTGACCGAATGATTTTTGACGGAGAAAAACTTGGCGATCTTTTGACACCGCTTGACCTAAGCTGGAGAGAAAAAACTCAAAAAGAACTGGATTTGGTGGCTGATTTGATTCCGTTGTTAAAGAGAATGGCAGATGGTCGTGAAATTGTGGGGTTAAATGCGTATGAATAAGAAGAAAGAAATAGTTCCTAAGTTACGGTTTCCAGAATTCATTGGGGACAAATTGAAAATTACGAAGTTGGGAAAAATATCTTCCGTCGTAAAAGAAAAAGCAGGAAAAAATAAATACACTCTTATGAGTGTAATATCTGGCGTGGGTTTAATACCACAAACAGAAAAATTTGGGAGAGAAATAGCAGGGGATTCCTATAAAAATTATATTGTTATCAGGAAATATGATTTTGCATATAACAAAAGCGCGACAAAGCAGTTTCCAGAAGGCTATATTTCTATGTTGGGAGAATACGATATAGCCGCTGTTCCCAATAGTATTTTTACTTGCTTTAGAATTACTGGTAATGAATCATATCCTCCGTTTTTTGATTATCTTTGGCACAATAACTATCACGGACATTGGCTGAGAAAATATATTGAGGTGGGTGCAAGAGCACACGGGGCGTTAAGTGTTGATACAAAACATTTATGGAGTATGCCTCTTGCATTACCTGATTTTAAAGAACAACAAAAGATTGCTGATTGTCTATCCTCCATTGATGAACTGATTGACGCAGAAAGCAGAAAACTGAAAGCATTAGAAAAATACAAAAAAGGCTTGATGCAAAAGCTGTTCCCTGCTGAAGGGAAAACTCTGCCCGAATGGAGATTTCCTGAATTTCAAGGATGCGGAGAGTGGAAATTGCGAAAGCTAAAACTAATATGTGATTTTCAAGAAGGATATGCCTTTTCGTCAAGTGATTTCGTTACAAATGATACAGATTCTAACTATATTCAAGTTGTTAGGATTACCGATATAAATAACAAAAATTCAAATACTGACAAAGTGTTTGTCAATATGAATTTGATTAAGCGTAACGATTTATATAAATATTTAATTTCAAAAAATGATTTAATATTGAGCTTGACGGGTGCAGCAGGGTTTAATTTCTTTATATGGAATACAAATATTGCTGTATTAAATCAGCGTACTTTGAAATTGATTCCTAAAGACGAAAAGAACCATGCAATTAAATTTTTGATAGAACCACTAATACACAAAGAAATAAACATGCATGGTACGGGACAGAACAATAATCTTTCTAAAGAAGTTTTGAAAAATGTCGAAATTGTTCTTCCTACATCTTTCAAAGAACAACAAAAAATTGCAGATTGCTTGTCTGAGATAGATAAGATAATTACCGAGCAATCAAATAAAGTGGAACAGTTAAAAGCACATAAAAAAGGATTAATGCAGGGATTGTTTCCTTCTCTTGAGGAGGCAGATGTATGAGTTTAAATGTACCGGAAATAATTTCAAAAGAAGAATATAAAAAGCTTACTAATAAAACATTAAATGCACCGGATTTCCAGCAATATAAAAGTATTGTTACTAATAATTACAAGAGATCAAATGATCGAACAGAGTACCATCTAAAAGAAGGGTTAGCAGAACAAGTCCTTATCAAATTGGACTTCATTTTCAAACGAATTGGAGAACCTCAGTTTGAGAATTTGGAAGAAATTGCGAAGTATTTTCGAATGATGTTGGATGAAGAACGAAAAAAATACATTTTGTTATTTGCTTATAACGGTACCGGAAAAACAAGGTTATCTGCTGAATTTAAAACATTAGGTCAAACGCTAAATGAAGAAACCGGAGAAAAAACAGCAGACACATTGTATTATAACGCTTTTACGGAAGATCTTTTCTACTGGGACAATGACTTGGAAAACGATACAGATCGATTTTTAAAATTGAACAGTGATTCCAGATTTTTTTCTGGGTTAAAAGAGTTGGAAATGGAAAGCCGAATTAGGCCTTTTTGCACCGGTATGCTGACTTCGATTTTACAATTGATTATGACGAATACAAAATTAGCTTTTATAGAAATGTGACAATTGAAGGAGTCAGTCAAAGAATAGACAACATCAAGGTATCCCGTGGCGAAGAAAATATATTTGTTTGGTGTTTTTTCTTGGCAATTATGCAGTTGGTTGTTGATAAAGAGGAATCTTATAGTTGGGTCAAATATATCTATATTGATGATCCAATTTCATCTCTTGATGATAACAATGTTATTGCAGTGGCAAGTCATTTAGCAAACCTAATGAGTGATACGGATATCAAGGTTGTAATTTCATCACATCACACTCTTTTTTATAATGTTCTGTGTAATGAGATTAAAAATCCGGAAAGACTGTTTTTTCAAAGACTAACAAAAAACGGACTATACATATTAAAAGATACAAGCAACACACCGTTCTTTTATCATGTCGCATTATTAAAAGAGTTGAAGAAAGTTGCTGATTCAGGGAAAATCTATAGTTATCATTTTAATATTCTTAGGAATGTTTTAGAAAAAACGGCTGCTTTTCATGGTTATCAGCATTTTTCATCGTGTTTACGAATAGATAATGATGATGATTTCATTGTCCATAAAAGAATGGTTAATATTATGAGTCATGGAAACTATTCTGTTTTTGAGCCAGCTCCATTGGCAGATGATAATAAGGAGTATTTTCGAAATATATTAGATAATTTTTTGGAAGATTATAAGTTTAATCAAAGGATATTTGATACAGAACAGGCACAGGAGGATAACTGATGAATGACACACAACAAAAACAGTTAGGCTCAACATTATGGGCGATTGCTGATAAACTGCGTGGCGCAATGAACGCCGATGATTTTAGAGATTATATGCTGTCCTTTCTCTTTTTGCGCTACTTGTCCGATAATTATGAAGAGGCAGTAAAAAAGGAATTGGGAAGTGATTATCAGAAAAGTGGGCTTGAAATTCAAAAAAATGCAGAGGATCTTGATACCTATATTGACGAGCTTAAATCCGTTATTACCCAATACAGTAGATCGCTTTCTCCGGAAAAATTAGGGTTACATGAAGAAAAAAAAGACCATCAAAAAATTGAAAAAGCAAGACAAGATTTTGTAGATGACAATAATAAGATGCTCTATAGCCACAATATAATCCCGCTTGCAGTCTGGTATATTCGCAATTTGGATCAAGTTGATATGCTTGAAAAACAAATGCGACGTAAAATTCATTATGTGATAAAACCGGCATATTTGTGGAGTAATATCTATGAATTGGCACGAACACAAAATAGTCAATTGCTGAAAACTTTGCAGAGTGGCTTTAAATATATTGAGAATGAGTCGTTTGAAAGCAGATTTCGTGGATTGTTTTCAGAAGTTAATCTGGATTCCGATAAGCTTGGGAAAAATTATGGTGAACGCAATAGCTTACTATGTTCGATTATTACAGAAATCGCAAAAGGACTTGCCGAATTTCCAAATGAAACAGATATTCTGGGTGACGCCTACGAATATTTGATTGGCCAGTTTGCTGCTGGTTCTGGTAAAAAAGCGGGTGAATTCTATACCCCGCAGCAGGTTTCAACTATCCTTTCCCGAATTGTATCTCTTGATAGTCAAGATCCAAGCACCGGAAAAAAGAGCAAACTAAGAAACGTACTCGATTTTGCCTGTGGTTCAGGTTCTTTGTTAATTAATGTACGAAAACAATTTGGCGCAAATGGTATCGGTCAGATCTATGGGCAGGAGAAAAATATTACTACCTACAACCTTGCTCGTATGAATATGTTACTTCATGGTGTAAAGGATTCTGAATTTCAGATTCATCACGGAGATTCATTATTAAATGATTGGAATATCTTAAATGAGATGAATCCTGCAAAAAAAATGCAGTTTGAAGCAGTGGTAGCCAATCCGCCTTTCAGCTATAGATGGCAACCCAAAGAAGAAATGGCAGAAGATTTTCGATTCAAGAATTACGGACTTGCCCCAAAGTCAGCGGCAGACTTCGCCTTTTTATTGCATGGCTTCCACTTTTTAAGTGATGATGGAACAATGGCAATTATTTTGCCGCATGGTGTACTGTTCCGTGGTGGCGCTGAGGAAAAAATCAGAACAAAACTTCTCAAAGATGGAAATATTGATGCTATCATTGGTTTGCCGGCAAATTTGTTTTTCTCTACGGGTATTCCAGTGTGTATTCTGGTTCTTAAAAAATGCAAGAAATATGATGATGTGCTAATTATCAATGCAAGTGAGTATTTTGAAAAAGGGAAGCGTCAAAACACGCTTTTACCTGATCATATTGATAAGATCATTGAAACATACCAATACCGAAAAGAAGATGACACAAAATATTCCCGCCGAGTTTCTATGGAGGAAATCGAGAAAAATGGATATAACCTAAATATTTCTCGTTATGTCAGCACTGCGCCCGAAGAAGAAATTGTTGATATTGAAGAAGTACGGCAGGAGCTTGAAAAAATTGAGAATGACATTAATGTGGCAAAGGCTCGGCATAATGAGTTTTTGAAGGAATTGGGATTGAATTTATTACCATAAGAAGAAAGAATCAGTTGTGATGTTTTGCAACTGATTCTTTCTTATTTATACATAGATTATTTCAGCATTAACTATTTCGGTAGCTCTTTCTCGAATATTATTGAGTTGTGAACACCAAAGCATTGGATTTCTTTCCTTAAGTTCTTCTGTTATATTTTCGCTTTCTGTTAGTTGCTTTACGATTTGAAGAAACATATTTTCAGCCTGATTTTCAATACCGACAAGATAGTCGTTTAGTTTCCCGCTTGTCAACAGGTTCATATAAATAATTTTATGGTGCTGTTTTAAATATCTTGCGTGTCGCTGCCCCCATACTCCGATCGGCTGACCTTGTTGTTCTGGCAAACGGAGATTTGGTATCAGGTAATCTCCAACTTGCGTATAAGTACCGCCCATTTGTTCAAATAATGACTTTTCCATAGTAATTTCCTCCTGTATTTTAGTGTACTTTTATTTTAAATAAAGACAGGTAATAACACCAATGTGCCGATAAAAAATACAGCGTACCTGCTATATCACAGATACGCTGTATTTTCATATATTTATTTCGGGATATGTATTTACTAATTGCCGAAACATTTTTCTTGACGGCTGTCGTGAACCGCCCTCCCACTTAGAATAGATACTCAAACTAATACCTGCTTTTTCAGCAAAAGTTGCTTGATTTAATCTGTGTGCTTTTCTGATTTCACGAAGTCTATCACTGTATGGATAATCCATAAATTGAGCAAATTCATCGAAGAGCATATTTCTATCAATTTCAAGGATTTCAGCCATAGCAACGGCTGTTTGATATGGTATCGGGAATCGTTCACGCTCATACATTAACACTGTTGCGGGTGCAATTCCTACACTCTCGGCTAACTGTCGTGTGGTTAAACACTTTCGCTGTCGGTAGTATTTTAGCATTGCCGCAGGAGTTTGTTCTGTAGGAACACCTTCAAAGCAAAAGTGTAAATGCATTAACATTTTCCCGTGCTTATATTCATATAAGTCTGTGTGATTGAGAATAGTGTCGTATTACCAAAGAATTATTTGTTTTTTTAATTTCTCCAGTTCTGCTTTTAGTTTTAGGATTTCGTTATTTTTGTCGGCTAACATCTGGTCTTTCTCGGCAATCAACGCGTTAGTTCTTTCCCGTTCGGCTGCCAGTAACTTTTCGTCTCTTTCTGCTAAAGCTCTACACAATGGTTGTTCTCCTCCCTTTGAATCAACAGCAGTATAATAAAGATTTGCATCGCCGGATAAGATCCCGGCTAAGGCTAATGTTGAATTATCAACAATGGATGTGTCTGTATCTGCTGTATACGAATATATAGAATGTAATACCAGTCTCAACTCATCAAGTGCTTTGTTATTAAATGATAAATCCTCATCGTGCCCAATGTCAATAACATATAGTGGGTAATCGTTCATCTACAGTCCATTCGGTCTTGTCTTGATTATTTCTTATTGTAGACAATTCGGAACTATATTCCAAAGCATCATATAACATTTTTCTAATGGGCACAGAATAATGGACTTTTGACTGATCTTCAATACCTAATATAACAAGATAACCGAGCTTTGTCATTCGAATGTTGTCCCTATACTTATTCACTTTCTCTACTTTATATTTCTGCTTGCCATTATGTATTTTTATTGATTCTGCATAAGCAGTGTCATCAGGTTCTAGTTCATCTGCTTTTATAATGGTTTCGTTGTCAAAAAAGAATCCGTTGAACAGAGCCGCAAATGTTTCGTTGTTTTTAAAGAAATCCTTCAATGCAGAATCGGGACTTGGCATAGTTAGTGTCACAGTTTTCCTCCTTATGAAAAATTGGAGCAGACGCATTAAAGCGCTTGCGCGGGCGTCTGCGTGCTTCATAACATGTCGTCAAGCGTAGCTTGATGACCTACGCGCACATCAGTGCGCTTCCTCTGAAGGAATCCTCCCACTTAGGCGGGTCCCTCCTTATGAAAATTCTCGGCCGGTAGGCATACTTTAGGCAATTAAAATGGGCTTGTCAATAGATTTGGACAAATGCGCTTATAAAGCGAATTTGTGACGCTGAGAGTGGAAAAATGGGGCAAAAATGGGGGAAATTTTACTTTTTGTAAAATGGTAAATACAAAGGATGCAAAACGAGTTTACCAGTGAGGAAATGGGCGAAAACAAAAAGACCAGAAATATGAGAAATTTGCTCTCAACAATTTCTGATCTTTATTAAAAGATATGATAACGATTGTCTGATTATATTTGTACAACAAATGGCTAGTTTATATACACCCTCGGAACCCTCACCGATATGTTGCACACAATCACATCCACATTTGTATCAAGCATATTTGCCATATCCTCGATGGACATGCCCTCGCCGAGAAGGGTTACAGTGTCGCCGCGCTGTACATCCGGGATGTCCGTGACATCCGCCATGCACTGATCCATACACACGCGTCCGATGATCGGTGCCTCGTGACCGTTTATGATGACCTTGCCCTTGTTGGACAGGTAACGGCTGTAGCCGTCTGCAAATCCAACCGGAAGTGTGGCGATCTTTGTAGGCCTTTCGGTGACAAATGTTCCGCCGTATCCAATCTCAGATCCGGCAGGAACCTCCTTCACCATGGCAACGTATGTGTACCAGCTGAGGATCTCCTGAAGTCCTGAATGCTTCCAGTCGAAATCATCAGAAGGGGTGAGGCCATAGAGGATATCACCGCATCTGACTGCATCGAGCTGCGCCTCAGGCAGCATCAGTATGGCAGGGCTGTTGGCTACGTGGTGCTTTGGTATGACAACACCCATCTTCTCAAGTTCACTTATGGCGTGGAGATATAGGTCAAGCTGCTTTCTTGCACTTGTGTGATCCCCCTCATCTGCCCTTGCAAAATGTGTAAATATACCTGTTACGTTCAGGTCATCCATCTCGCAGATCTTCTTTATAGTGTCAAATGATTCCTGGCATACCGGAAATCCTATTCTGTTCATACCGGTGTTCAACTTTATCTGGACGTTCTGTTTCTTACCGGCTCTTCTTGCAGCAGCAGCCATGTTCTCAGCACCCTCCATTGAAAAGACAGTGAGATCAAGGTCGTACTTTGCGGCCTCGTCCAGCATGTCATCCGCTGTATCGCCGAGGATAAGGATAGACTCTGTAGCACCAGCGTCTCTGAGCATCTTTCCCTCTTCCCAGATGGCGACGGCGTAGCTGTCTATGCCACATTCTTTCAGTGTCGGGTAGAGCCCTGCAATACCGTGGCGGTATCCATCGCCCTTCATGACAGCGATAAATTCAACTCCCGGTTTCAGTCGTGACTTTATGTTGGCAATATTGCTCCTGAGCTTTGCCAGATCTATAACGGCAGCAGTTCTGCCGGCAAATGGTCGGTTGTTCATGGTCATTCTCCTTCTATAAAAATTCAAGAAACATTGTATCACATATGCATGTTAAAAAGAAGAGCATGAATTTGCCGGATGTATGTATAAGGAATGTAAAAATAAATTTACAAAGCCTATGTTTATTTCTGTTTGGTGTCATGTTATTATACATAAGAGTAAAAACAAAGCAATCTGGTGATATGTCAAGCTAATTTTTGAAATAAT